>JAESFK010000033.1_pt1 | contig 276770 bp, 250 predicted proteins | sample 9269391 | NCBI WGS metagenome assembly JAESFK01 (sample SAMN14506231, study PRJNA617097) | algae metagenome | isolation source: Drouetiella hepatica UHER 2000/2452 and co-occurring heterotrophs from... | place: Slovakia: Slovak Paradise National Park, Hrabusice, Kosice Region | collected... | reverse complement strand
TCCCCGTGACCGACGCGGGCGGCAACCCGTTCCTGTCGCGCGCCGGCGCCTTCGTCATCGACGGCAACACCGGCAACCTCGTCAACTCGAGCGGCTACACGCTGATGGGCTACGACATCAGCCAGGGGCCGAAGTCCGTCGAGCTGAACGGCTTCGGCAACCTCGAGCCGATCAATCTCTCGAACATGAACCTGCAGGCGAAGGCGTCCACCGAGGGCGTCTTCACCGCCAACCTGCCGTCGGATGCCGAGGTCGTGACCGGCGCGCTGCCTTCGTCGAACAATGCCAACGCCGAATACTCGGTGAAGTCTTCGATCATCGCCTATGACAAGCTCGGCGACACGGTCACCCTCGACATCTACATGACGAAGGTGTCCGACTCGCCGACCACGTGGGAGATGGCGGTCTACGACCAGGCCGGCGCGGCAGCGGACGGCGGCTTCCCCTATGCCGATGCCGCCATCGGCACGCAGACGCTCGAGTTCGACGACGACGGCAACCTGACGAGCGGAGACCTCCTGTCGGTCGCCGTGCCTGGCGGCGAGACGCTGGAGATCGACACCAGCTCGATGACGCAGCTCGCCACCGAGTACACGCCGATCAACGTCGCCGTGAACGGCAGCGCGCCGAGCGTCGTCTCCGACGTCGCCATCGAGGCCGACGGCACCGTCTATGCGGTCTACGACAACGGCTCCAAGCTGCCCGCCTTCCGCATCCCGCTCGCCGACGTCCCGAGCCCGGACAGCCTGCAGCCGATGCCGGGCAACGTCTTCGCGACGACGACCGATTCCGGCGACATCCAGATGGGCTTCCCGACCGAGGGCGGCTTCGGCGGCATCGTCTCCGGCGCCCTCGAGCAGTCGAACGTCGACATGGCGAACGAGCTCACCGAGATGATCATCGCCCAGCGCGACTACACCGCCAACTCGAAGAGCTTCCAGACGGGCAACGAGCTGCTCGACGTCCTGATGAACCTCAAGCGTTGATGCGGGGCAAACGCTCGCGGATCGGAAAGCGGGGGCTCCGATGAGTCTGACGAGTGCTTTGCACACGGCGCGGTCGTCTCTGCAGTCGACGTCGACCCAGATCTCCGTCACCGGCCGCAATGTGGCCGGGGCGGACGATCCGACCTATTCGCGCAAGATCGCGACGACGATCACGACGGCCGACGGGGCCGCGCGCATCCCGCAGATCGCGCGCGCCGCCGACCTGCCGCTCTACACGCGCATGATCGACGCCACCTCGCGCGCCGCCGGCGGGCAGGCGGTGCTCGAGGGTCTGAAGCAGCTGGCCGAAACGGTCGGCGACCCGGAGCTGAAGCAGTCTCCGGCAGCGAAGATCGGCGCCTTCGCCACGGCCATGTCGCAGTACGCGAACGCCCCGGACGATCCCCTGTTCGGACAGGCGGTGGTGACGGCGGGCCTCGAGGTGGCAGACACCCTCAACCGCGCGGCTGCCGCCGTGATCGACGTCCGCCGCGAGGCGGACGCCGACATCGCGAACTCGGTCAACCGGATCAACGACCTCCTCGGGCGCTACGGCGAGCTGAACGCAGCGATCGTCGAAGGCACGGCCATCGGCACCGACATCACCGACCTCCTCGACAAGCGCGACGCCGCCGTTGCCGCGCTCTCCGAGGAGATCGGCATCACGACGATCCGGCGGCAGAACAACGATCTCGCCCTCTACACCGACAGCGGCGTCACCCTGTTCGAGGGCAAGGCGCGCACGGTCTCCTTCGAGCAGACGCACACCTACGAGGCGGACACCGTCGGCAAGGTGGTAATGATCGACGGCGTGACCGTGACAGGTTCGTCGGCGGGCATGCCGCTGCGCGAGGGCCGCCTGGCGGGCCTCACGAAGCTGCGCGACGAGGTCGCCGTCACCTACCAGCTTCAACTCGACGAGATCGCCCGCGGCGTCATCACGGCCTTCGCCGAGATCGACCAGTCGGGTGGCGGCGGTCCGGCGCTCGCCGGCGTCTTCGACACGGGCACCGCAACGATCCCGGACGTTGGCACGGCGGGCGTCGCCAGCCGCATCCGGCTCAATCCCGCGGTCGATCCCTCGGCTGGCGGCTCGGTGGCGCTCATCCGCGACGGCGGGATCAACGGGGCGGACTATCGCTACAACGCGACGAGCTCGGCCGCCTATCCGGACCGGCTGCTCGACCTCGCCGCCGCCACGGGGGTGTCGCAGACCTTCGACGGAACCACCGGCCTCTTCCCCGACAGCGGCCTTGCGGACTTTGCCGCCGCCTCGGTCGGCTGGCTCGAGGGCGAGCGGCAGCGGACGACGACGAGCACGACTTACCAGACGTCGCTCCTCTCCCGGGCCTCGGAGGCTCTCTCCAACGCCACGGGTGTCAATCTCGACGAAGAGTACGCCACGCAGCTTCAGCTGGAGAAGTCCTTTGCGGCATCGGCCAAGCTGATCTCCATCATCGACGAGTTGTTCAAGACACTGCTCGCATCAGTAGGATAGTCCCATGCGGACCAGCTTCATCTCCAGCCAGTCGCTCGCGACGGCGCCTCGGACGAATATCATGTCGTTGCAGCAGCAACTGGCGCAGGCGACCGAGGAAGTGGTGACGGGCCGGCACGCCGACGTCGGTGCCACGCTCGGGGCAACGTCCGGGCGACTGGTTTCGCTGCGCAACAGCTTCGACGATCTCGGGGCGCTGCAGGCCGGCAACGCGCTCGCCACGGCCCGCCTCGACCAGACCCAGGTCGTGCTCGATGGCGTCTCCGAGACCGCCAACGAACTGCTGCGCGCGACGCTCGCGCTGCCGGGCACGAGCCAGGCGGTGTCGCTGCTGCGGGATCAGGCGACGGCGTCCCTGGTGACCTTCCAGAACGCCATGAATGCGAGCGACGGACGGTCCTACCTGTTCGGCGGCATCAACACCGGCGAGAAGCCGCTGGCGGAGCTCGAGGGCACGCCGATGCAGTCGGTCGACGCGGCCTTTGCTGCCGCGTTCGGCCTGCCGGCGGTCGACCCGCAGTCGAGCCCGCTCGTCGAGACGATCATGCCCGACGACATGAAGGCCTTCCTCGAAGGGGCGTTCGCGGATCTCTTTTCCGAGGCCTCCTGGAAGGCGAACTGGTCGACGGCGAGCGATCAGGCGCAGCAGAGCCGCATCTCGGGGAGCCGCACGGTTTCCACCTCCGCCAGTGCGAACGAGGCAGGGCTGCGCAAGCTTGCGGAGTCATACACGATCCTGTCGCGCCTCGCTGTCGGTGAGCTGAGAGCGGATACGCGGCAGGTCCTCGTCGAGCACGCCTCGACGGTCCTCAATGGTGCGCTTTCGGAGCTTGCGGGCCTTCAGTCGAGGCTCGGCGTCGTCCAGCAGGAGATCACGGTCGCCAACGATCGCCTCTCCCTGCAGCTCGACATCGTCGCCCGTCGCGTGATCGCCCAGGAACGGGTCGATCCCGCTGAGAAGAAAGTCGAGATCGATACGCTGAGCACGCAGATCGAGATGTCCTACTCGCTGACGTCGAAGATCATGAATCTCAGCATCCTCAACTATCGCTGATACGCGGAGTGACCATGTACAGGATGTCCTATGCCGAGATCGCCGACGACGATTCGCAGGAGCGGCGCTCGCGCGAGGTCATGGCGTTCGACCATGGCATCGATCTTCTGACGCGGGCGAAGGCGAGCGGCGCCCAATCGGCCGAAGCCACCGAGGCGGCGCGCTATGTCCAGCAGCTGTGGGGCTTTCTGATCTCCGATCTCGCGGATCCCGGCAACAGCCTCGCCGACGCGGTCCGCACCGACCTCATCTCCATCGGCCTGTGGGTCATGCGTGAGGCGGACCGGGTGTTGACCGGCGCCAGCGAGAACTTCGCCGGCCTGATCGACGTCAACCGCAGCGTGAGGGACGGGCTGAGATGAGCAAGGCGATGCAACTCACCCTCAAGGCGGGCGACCGCGTCTTCATCAACGGCGCGGTGCTGCGCGCCAGCCGGAAGGTGACGCTCGAACTCCTGAACGACGCGACCTTCCTGCTCGAAGGCCATGTGCTGCAGCCGGAAGACACCACGACGCCGCTCCGCCAGCTCTACTTCGTGCTGCAGACGGCGCTGATGGACCCCCAGAACGCCGACGAGGCCCAGCGGCTGTTCGGCAACCTGCTGCGGCCCACCCGGGCGGCCTTCTCGAGCACCGCGATTCTCGGCGGCCTCGCCGCCGCCGAAGCACACGTCGAGCACGGGCGCTGCTTCGACGCCCTGCGCGAAATTCGCCGCCTGCTGCCGGTGGAAGCCGAGATCATCGCCGGCCCCGCCGCCGCGGTCGCCGCGGCGGCCTGAGCCGCCATCACGCATCCGAAGGGTTATCGCCATGTCCGACGTCTCCGCCCTCGGAGCCAGTGCGAGCACGTACAGCCAGGCCTCTTCGCGCCAGGCGGGCTCGTCCCTCGACCAGGAAGCCTTCCTGCAGCTGCTGATCACGCAGATGAAGACGCAGGATCCGACGAAGCCGATGGAATCGACCGAGTACATGTCGCAGCTCGCGTCGTTCTCGCAGGTCGAGCAGAGCGTGCAGCTGAACTCGAAGCTCGATTCGCTGCTCGCCTCCTCGGCCCTCAGCCTCGCCGAGAGCACGATCGGCCGGACGGTCACGTCCGCGGACGGCGCGATCAGCGGCGAGGTGGTGTCGGTGAAGATGACGTCCGACGGCCCGCTCTGCACCCTCGCCGACGGCAAGACCCTCGTGCTCGGCGACGGCGTGGTCATTTCCTGATCATGAACGAGACCGATGCCCTCGACATCGTCCAGTCGACCATCTGGACCGTCATCCTCGCCGCCGGACCGGCCGTCACGGCGGCAATGGTCGTCGGCATTGCCATCGCGCTCTTCCAGGCGCTGACACAGGTCCAGGAAGTCACGCTGACCTTCATCCCGAAGATCATCACGATCCTGGTGGTGACGGCGCTGACCGGCACCTTCATCGGCGCGCAGATCTTCTCCTTCACGGAAGAAGTCTACGGCCGCATCGCCACCGGCTACTGACGCCGCCCACGGTTGGGGAGAACCGCGGTGAAGATGCTCAACGCAGCCGTGACCGGGCAGCCGGCCAAGGAACGCAAGTCGCTGCACGACGTCGGCTTCGCCGTCGGCATCGTGGCGATCCTCGCCGTCCTGTTCCTGCCGATCCCGACCGTCCTCATCGACATCGGCCTCGCCTTCTCGGTGGCGCTGTCGGTGCTCATCCTGATGGTGGCGCTCTGGATTCAGAAGCCGCTCGAATTCTCGGCGTTCCCGACGATCCTGCTGATCGCGACGTTGCTGCGCCTCGCTTTGTCGATCGCCACCACGCGCCTGATCCTCGCCCACGGCAACGAGGGCGTGACGGCGGCCGGGCACGTCATCGCCGGCTTTTCACAGTTCGTGATGAGCGGCGACTTCGTGATCGGCATCGTCGTCTTCCTCATCCTCGTCACCGTCAACTTCCTCGTCATCACCAAGGGTGCCACCCGCATCGCCGAGGTGGGCGCCCGCTTCACCCTCGACGCCATCCCCGGCAAGCAGATGGCGATCGATGCCGACCTTTCGGCGGGCCTGATCGACGACAAGGAGGCGCAGCGCCGCCGCCGCGAACTGGAGGAGGAGAGCGCCTTCTTCGGCTCGATGGACGGTGCTTCGAAGTTCGTCCGCGGCGAGGCGATCGCGAGCCTGATCACCATCGCCGTCAACATCTTCGGCGGCATCGTCATCGGCACGACGCGCCACGACATGCCGCTCGGGGAGGCCGCCGACGTCTTCACCCGCCTGTCGGTGGGCGACGGCCTCGTCTCGCAGATCCCGGCGCTGATCGTTTCGCTCGCCGCCGGTCTCCTCGTCTCGAAGGGCGGGACGCGCGGCTCCGCCGAGCAGGCGATCCTCAGCCAGCTTGGCGCCTATCCGCGCGCGCTGTTCGTGTCCGCGGCGCTGATGGTCGGCTTCGCCATCGTGCCGGGGCTGCCGGCGCTGCCGTTCCTCGTCCTGGGCTGCATCATGGGCTTCGTCGGCTACACGATCCCCAAGCAGATCGCCGCCAAGCAGGCCGCGCGTGCCGACCAGGAGCGCGAGCAGAAGGAGAAAGAGGCTCGCGAAGCGAAGGAATCGGTCAAGGAGTCGCTGCGGGTCGCCGAGGTGGAACTCGTCGTCGGGAAACAGCTCGCCGCCACGATCATGCGCACCCCGACCGAGATCTCGCACCGGGTCGGCAAGATGCGGCGCAAGTTCGCCGAGCAGTACGGCTTCGTCATCCCCGAGGTGAAGATCTCGGACGATCTCGGCGTGCCGGCGAAGTCCTACCAGATCCGTCTTTATGGAACGACCGTCGCCAGCCAGGAGCTGCGGCTTGGCGAGCTCCTCGTGGTGACGGGCGACGGACGCAAGCCGAACGTTCCGGGTGACGAGGTTCGCGAGCCCGCCTTCGGGCTTCCGGCCGTCTGGGTCTCCGACGCCTTCGCGTCCGAAGTCCGCCGGGAGGGGTTCGCGCCAGTGGACAATCTTTCGGTCGTGCTGACGCACCTCGCCGAGGTGATCCGCAACAACCTTCCGCAGCTCCTCTCCTACAAGGACATGCGGGCGCTCGTCGATCGCCTCGAGCCCGAGTACAAGCGGCTGATCGAGGAGATCTGTCCGGCGCAGATCTCCTTCTCCGGGCTGCAGGCGGTGCTCAAGCTGCTGCTCGCCGAGCGGGTCTCCATCCGGAACCTCAAGCTGATCCTCGAGGCCGTGGCCGAGATCGTGCCGCACGCCCGCCGCTCCGAGCAGGTGGCCGAGCACGTCCGCATGCGGATCGCCCAGCAGATCTGCGGCGACCTTTCCGACAACGGCGTCCTCAAGGTGCTGCGCCTCGGCAGCCGCTGGGACCTCGCCTTCCACCAGAGCCTGAAGCGCGACGGCAAGGGCGACGTGGTCGAGTTCGACATCGACCCGCGCCTTGTCGAGCAGTTCGGCACGGAGGCCTCGGCGGCGATCCGCGAGCGGCTGCGGCAGAACCAGAGCTTCGTGGTCGTCACCGCTCCGGACTCGCGCCCCTATGTCAGAATGATCATCGAGAGGATGTTCCCCTCGCTGCCGGTGCTCTCCCACGTCGAGATCGCCCGCGGCGTCGAGATCAAGTCGCTCGGCAGCATGTCGTGATGGCCGAGCCGGCGGACGTCATCCTCTCGGCCTTCCTGGTGTTCTGCCGGGTCGGCAGCTGCCTGATGATCGCGCCGGGCTTTTCCAACGGCCGGATCCCGATGATCGTGCGACTCTACATCGCCGTCGGGGTCTCCCTGGCCCTGACGCCGGTGCTCTACCCGACCGTGCTGCCGCTGGCGGAGGAGGCGACGCCTGCCGGCCTCTTCGGGGCGATCGCCTCCGAGAGCGTCACCGGCCTCCTCATCGGGCTCCTCGGCCGGCTCTTCTATCTCGCCTTCCAGTCCTTCGCCGTGCTCATCGCCCAGTCGATCGGTGTCGGCGGCATGCCCGGCGGCGTGATCGACGAGGGCGAGCCGTTGCCGGCGCTCTCGACCCTGCTCACGATGACGGCGACAATCATGCTGTTCGTCACCGACCAGCACTGGGAACTGTTGCGCGGCCTCGTCGCCTCCTACAGCGCGCTGCCACCCGCCGACGGCTTCCTGCCGCGCTTCGCCCTCACGGCCATCACCGACCAGCTCGCGGAAGCGTTCCTTCTCGCGCTGAGGGTGGCGAGCCCGTTCATCGTCTTCTCGATCATCGTGAACCTTGCCGCCGGCCTCGTAAACAAGCTGACGCCGACGATCCCGATCTTCTTCATCGCCGTGCCGTTCTTCCTCGCCGGGGGGATGCTGCTGCTGCTCTTCACGATCAAGGAGCTGCTCGCGGTCTACAGCGGCGCGGTCGGCCTCTGGCTGGTGACGGGCTGAGGCCATGTCGCAACCCCGCCTCCGCCGCATGCAGCGGATCGTCGCCGTCCAGGAACAGCTCCACAAGCGCTCCCAGCAGGCCCTCGCGGCGACGCTCGATCTCCAGCAGCAACTCGCCTCCGAGCAGACATCCGTGCTCGAGGCCCTCGGTGACGACAGCCATCTGCACGGTTACTTCGTCGAGCAGACGGCGACCCACCTCCGGCGCCTCGCCGTCCGCGCCGACGAGGCGAAGCACACCGCGGACGGGCAGCGCCTCGCCGTGCGCGAGGCGGGGCTGCGCCTGAAGCGGGCCGAGACCACCTCCGACAGGCTGGCCGTCGAGCATGCGCGCCAAGAAGAACGCAAGCTGATGGAAGAACTTGCGCTCCGCTCCCTCGCCCGCGCGGCGTGCAAGCCTCCCGTAAGCTAGACGGCGCAGGGTGTCGGCGACAGAAGTCGTCGAAGCGGTAGTCTCAAATGAGCATTCGCCCTCCCTCCGATATCGTGCTCGATGTCGCTCGGGCCGCCGATCCCACGCAGTACGCCGAAGCGAGCCGGCGGCTCGGGCGCACCGGCCCGGTCGACGCCCTTGCCTTCGATGCCGTTCTCGACCGGACGGGCTTCGGTTCGCGGCCCCGTCACCTGACCGATGGCGCCGGCGAGCTTTCCGTCCGCCGGACCAACGCCGCCCTTCTCGCTGGCAACGACAACGTCGCCACGGGCCGGAAGGACGACGTCTACAGCCGCTTCGAGGCCATGGCGCTCACGGCGTTCGTGGAATCGATGCTGCCGGCCACTGGTGATGCCGTCTTCGGCGCGGGCAACAGTGGACGCATCTGGAAGGGCATGCTGGCCGAGAAGATCGCGGCCCAGATGGCCGAAGCCGGCGGCATCGGCATCGCCGAGCAGATGCGCACGGCCGCGGCGCTGCGCGACGGCGGAGCGGCTCCGCCGTCGATGGCCGCTCTCGGGTCCGTGCCCGACGCGTCCCCCGTCGGCCTCGACGCCGGCACCCTCGCCGACGTCGGTGCGTTTGACGGAGAGCCCGCGTGATGACGCCGACCCAGCAGGCTGTCTCCAGCGTCCTGATGCGCCTCGAGAGCCTCCTCGACGAGGAGATCGAGGCTCTGACCGCACACCGGCCGTTCGATCACGACGAGGCGAGCCGGCAGAAGTCGCGCGCCCTCCTCGAACTCGTCCGCGCCCAGGTCAGCGAGGTCGACATCGCCGCCGACCAGACACTCGCACGGCGGCTTCGCCAGGTGCGCGAGAAGCTCGTGCGGGATCGCGATCTTCTCGCCCTAAACCTCGAGGCCTCGCGGGAGATCTCGGAAATTCTGTCCTGTGCCGTCCGTGATCAGGACTGGGACGGGACCTACGACAGCCACATCGCCGGTCTGGTGACCAGAGGATGATGAAGCTCCTCTTCATAGGACTGTGGGTCTGCGTGATCACGCTCGGCTCGAGCTATGGCGCTGCCTACTGGGCGGTTGGCCAGTCGGGCAAGGAGGACGAAGTCTATCTCGAGGGTCTCGAATACAGAAAGCTGCCGACCCTCACCGTGCCGATGATCCAGAACGGCAACGTCGAGGGATACGTCGTCGCGAAGCTCGTCTACACGGCCGACGCGGGTCTCCTCAACGAGATCAGCGTCGAGCCCGACTCGTTCGTCACAGACGAGGCGTTCCGCGAGATCTACACCAACGGTGTCGTCGAGTTTGACAAGATATCGAAATACAACCTGAACGCCATCACCGTTGCAATCAAGGAGAACGTCAACCGCCGGCTCAACTTTGCCGTGGTGCAAGATGTTCTCGTCGAGGGGCTGAACTACGTCAACAAGGAAGACATGAGACGCGTCGCCGCCCAGGCGATGCAGGACGCGAAGAAGCCGGCGAAGGCCGAGGAAGCAACGCACTAGCGCAGTCACGGGGTAGAAACATGAGAATCAATGGCAAGATATCATTGATCGTCGGCGTGCTCGCCGCGGTCACAGTCGCGGTGGGGGCCACCTCCTACCGTACGATGCAGAACGCCGCCAATGAGGCGCTGGTTCTCGACACGACGGCCCAGCGGGCCTTCATGGTCGAGCGCATCGACAAGTACATCACCGCGGTCGTGATGGAGTCGCGCGGCACCTACATGGCTGCCAGCGTGGAGAAGGCGAAGCCGTTCGCCGAGGGCATCATGAAGAACCTCGGCCGCATCGACGAGGTGCTCGAGCGCCTCGGCACGCTGACGCCGCCGGCGGACCAGACCCTCTTCGACCAGATGGCTTCCGATCTCGCGGGCTTCCGGCAGTTCCGCTCGGAGACCGCCCGCCTCGCCACGGAGGTCGGCCCCGAGGCCGCCAACGAGCAGGGCAACAACGACGCCAACCGGGCGAACCGCAAGGCTCTCCAGGCCTCCGTCAACGCGTTCGCCGACCGACTGCAATCTGAAGTCGGGCCGATCCGTGACAGCATGGTGGCCAATGCCCAGCGCGAGCAGATGACGATCCTGTTGACGAGCCTCATCGGCCTCGTGATCGGCATCGGCCTCGCCTTCTTCATCGGCACCCGGCTCCTCAGCCGTCCGCTGGTCAAGGCCTCGCAGACCCTGACCGACATCGCCTCCGGCAAGCTCGACACCGAGATCGCCCCGCACCGTTCGAAGGACGAGATCGGCGACATCTGGAACGCCACCGAGCGCCTCCTGCAGGAGCTGAAGGCGGCCGAGCAGATGCGCAAGGATCAGGTCGAGGCCGCCGCGCGCGCCGAGGTCGAGAAGCGCTCCCAGATGAACGAGCTCGCCGATCGCTTCGACGCCGAGGTCTCCGGCATCGTCCGCTCCGTCGCCGCCGCCGTCACGCAGCTCGAGCAGAGCGCTGGTGTGATGAGCACCTCGGCCGACGAGACGTCGCGCCGGTCGACCGTCGTCGCCGCCGCTGCCGAGCAGGCGACCACCAACGTGCAGACCGTCGCCTCGGCGGCCGAGCAGCTCTCCGCCTCGGTCCGCGAGATCGGCCAGCAGGTGAGCATGGCGGCCTCGGTCGCCGGCGAGGCGACCGGCCAGGCGAGCAGCACGGCCGAGTCCGTCCGCAGCCTCGCCGCCAGCGCCCAGCGCATCGGCCAGGTGGTGAACCTGATCACCGACATCGCCTCGCAGACCAACCTCCTCGCGCTCAATGCGACGATCGAGGCGGCGCGCGCCGGTGAAGCCGGCAAGGGCTTCGCGGTCGTCGCCATGGAAGTGAAGACCCTGGCCGAGCAGACGTCCAAGGCGACTGGCGAGATCTCCTCGCAGATCGCCGCGGTGCAGAGCTCCACCAACGAGGTGGTCAAGGCGATCGAAGCGATCTCCGGCACGATCCGGCGCATCGACGAGATCTCCTCGGCGATCGCCACGTCGGTCGAGGAGCAGGGCGCCGCGACGGGCGAGATCGCCCAGAACGTCCAGCAGGCCGCCTACGGCACCAAGGAAGTCACGACCACCATCATCGGCGTCAGCAATGCCGCCAACGACACCGGTCGCGTCTCCTCGGAGATCGTGCACGCCGCTGCCGACCTCTCCAACCAGGCAAGCAGCCTGCGCAGCCAGGTCGACACCTTCATCGCCCGCGTCCGCGCGGCCTGACGACACCACACGGACCGGGCGGGCCACACGCCCGCCCGGTCCACAGCCCCACCACCAGCGACACGCCGGGGAATGACGATGGACGACCTTTTGCGCGACTTCCTCACCGAGACGAACGAGAATCTCGACGTCGCCGACACGCAGCTGATCAAGTTCGAGCAGGATCCGAGCAACGCCGAGATCCTCAACAACATCTTCCGGCTGGTCCACACGATCAAGGGAACCTGCGGCTTCATCGGCCTGACGCGGCTCGCCAGCCTCGCCCATGCCGCCGAGACGCTGATGGACCGTTTCCGTGAGGGCATGCCGGTCACCTCCGACGCCGTTGGCCTCGTGCTCTCCACCATCGACCGCATCAAGGAGATCCTCGCGGGTCTCGAGGCGAGCGAGGGGATCGAGCCGACGGGCAACGACGACGACCTGATCAGCCAGCTGATCGCGATGGCGAACGGCGAGGCCCCGAAGGCGGCGGCGAAGTCGCCGGCGAAGGCCGCCGCGGCATCGAAGGCCACCAAGGCCGAGCCCGCCAAGACGGAGGCCGCCAAGCCCGAGGTCGCCAAGGCCGAGCCCGCGAAGCCGGCGCCCGCGCCCGCCCAGACCCTCGAGCGCGACCTGATGCCGGGCGAGGTCTCGCTCGACGAGCTCGAGCGGATGTTCCGCGAAACGCCGGTCGATCCGCCGAAGCCCCCGAAGGCGTCCGCTCCGCCGAAGGCGGTCGAGAAGGCGATCGCGCCGCCTGCCCCCGCCAACGACGAGGGCGGTCCCCACGGTTCCGTGTCGTCCCAGACGATCCGCGTCAACGTCGACGCGCTCGAGCATCTGATGACGACGATCTCCGAGCTGGTGCTGACGCGCAACCAGCTCCTCGAGATCGCCCGCCGCTCGGAGGACAACGAGTACAAGGTCAGCCTGCAGCGCCTTTCGACCGTCACGGCCGAGCTGCAGACGGCTGTGATGCAGACGCGCATGCAGCCGGTCGGCAACGCCTGGCAGAAGCTGCCGCGCCTCGTCCGTGACCTGTCGAACGACCTCGGCAAGTACATCGATCTCGAGCAGACCGGCGCCGACACGGAACTCGACCGGCAGGTCCTCGATCTCATCAAGGATCCGCTGATCCACATGGTCCGCAACTCGGCGGATCACGGGCTCGAGAGCCCGGCGGAGCGCATCCGCGCCGGCAAGTCCGAGCGTGGCCTCATCCGCCTCGCCGCCTATCACCAGGGCGGCCAGATCGTCATCGAGGTGGGTGACAACGGCCGCGGCCTCGACGTCGCCCGCATCCGCGCCAAGGCGATCGAGAACGGCCTCACCACCGAGGCCGAGGTGTCCAAGATGTCGGACGCCCAGGTCTACCGCTTCATCTTCCAGCCCGGCTTCTCGACCGCGGCGAAGGTGACGAGCGTGTCGGGCCGCGGCGTCGGCATGGACGTCGTGCGCTCCAACATCGAGCAGATCGGCGGCACCGTCGACGTGCGCTCGAAGCTCGGCGAGGGGTCGACCTTCACGATCAAGATCCCGCTGACGCTCGCCATCCTGCCCGCCCTGATCGTGGCGGTGGGCCAGGAGCGCTTTGCCATCCCGCAGCTCGCCGTCGTCGAGCTCGTCCGGGCGCAGGCCGGCAGCGAACACGTGATCGAGCAGCTGAAGGGCGCTCCGGTCATGCGGCTGCGCGAGACGCTGTTGCCGATCGTCCGTCTCGCCGAGCTGCTCGGGACGAAGCCGGCCGAAGCGACGGAGGCGAGCTCCGGCTTCGTCGTCGTCATGCGCGTCGGCGGTCAGGTCTTCGGCCTCGTCGTCGACACGGTCTGCCAGACCGAGGAGATCGTCGTGAAGCCGATGTCCTCGAAGCTGCGCGGCGTTGCCATCTTCTCCGGCTGCACGATCCTCGGTGACGGGCGCGTCATCATGATCGTCGACCCGAACGGCGTCGCCCAGGCCGCGACCTTCGCCTCCGAGGCGACCGGTCCGAGCGAAGGCCGGGACGTGGTCGAGGGCGAGAAGAGCGACGCCGAACTGGTGTCGATGCTCATCGTCCGTGCCGGCTCCGACGAGCCAAAGGCGGTGCCGCTGTCGCTCATCACCCGTCTCGAGGAAGTCGAGGCGAAGTCGGTGGAGTATGCCAACGGGCAGCAGGTCTTCCAGTACCGCGGCGACCTCATCCCGCTGGTGCCGGCCGCCGAGGGCATGCCGCTGAAGACGGAGGGCACGCTCCTCGTCCTCGTCTTCACGGAAGGCGAGCGGTCGATGGGCCTCGTCGTCGACGAGATCGTCGACATCGTCGAGGACCGGCTGAACATCCAGCTCGCCTCGGACGTTCCGGGCGCCTTCGGTGCGGCGATCATCAATGGCGCCGCGACCGCGGTCCTCGACGTCGGCCACTTCCTGGCCGCCGGCTTCAAGGACTGGTTCGACCGCGCGCCGGCGAACCGGGCGAAGGCGCGCCTGCGGGTCATCCTCGTCGACGACAGCGATTTCTATCGCAGCCTCGTCGAGCCGATGCTGCGGGCCGCCGGCTGCGACGTCATGGGCTTCCGGGCCCCGGACGACGCGCTGAGCTACCTCACCAACGGCGGGCCGTGTGACGTCATCGTCAGCGACATCGACATGCCGGTGATGGACGGCTTCGCCTTCACGACGATCCTCCGCCAGGACGTGCGCTTCGCGCACACCCCGATCATCGCGGTCTCCGGCATGTGCACGCCGGAGGCGGTCGAGCGGGGCCGGGCGGCCGGCTTCACCGACTATGTCGGCAAGTTCGACCGGGCGGGCCTCGTCGCCGCCCTCGCCGACATCTCCGCCTCCACTTCCACCTCGCAGATCACGGATGAAGCGGCATGAAAACCGACAGCAAGCGCGACAACACCGGGTCGCTCCGCCAGTACGTCACCGCCCGGATTTCTGGGCAGCTCTTCGGCCTGCCGATCGAGGCGGTGCAGGAGGTGTTCACCCCGGAAGGGATCACCCCCGTTCCCCTCGCGCCGGCGGCCATCGAGGGGGTCCTCAACCTCCGGGGGCGGATCGTCACCGCCCTCAGCATGCGCCGGGTGCTCGGCTACGCGGAGAACGACAACGCCAAGCCGATGGCGATCGGCGTCGAGTATCGCGGTGAGCCCTATGGGCTCATCGTCGACGAGATCGGCGAGGTCTGCACCGTCGACACCAGCGAGTCGGAGCCGCCGCCCGCGAACTTCGACCGCCGCTGGGCGTCGATCGTCGGCAGCGTCCACCGCCTGCCGAACGACCTGATGGTCATCCTCGACGTCGGGCGCACCGTCGGCGGGGCGCCGACCGAGATGCGGGCGTGACAGCCGCGACGGCGGCGGCGCGACGCGACACCCCACGCGAAGAGACGAGAGCCATGAAGACCTGTCTTGTCGTTGACGATTCCCGCGTCGTGCGCCGCGTCGTCAGGCGGATCCTGGAGAACCTCGACTTCGAGGTCACCGAAGCGGGCGACGGCGTCGTCGCCCTCGCGGCCTGTGAGCGGTCGATGCCGGACGCCATCCTGCTCGACTGGAACATGCCGCTCCTGAACGGCCCGGACTTCCTCAGGGAGCTCCGGCGCCGTCCGAACGGTGGCGATCCGAAGGTGATCTTCTGCACCACGCAGAGCGAACTCGAGGACATCGTCGAGGCGATCTCCATCGGAGCCAACGAATACATCATGAAGCCGTTCGATTCCGAGGTCATCGAGGACAAGCTCCGGGAAGTGGGCCTGATCGCGGCGTGAGCGATCCGCGCCAGAACAACAACGAGGCCCTGACAATGCAGACCCAAGCTCTCTCGGCGGACGCGCAAGCAGGTCCCGCCGTCACTCCCGACGACAAGCTGCGGGTGATGATCGTCGACGATTCGATGCTGATCCGCACGATCGTCGGCGGATGGCTCCGCCAGGCTCCGGACCTCGAGCTCGTCGCGAGCCACTCGAACGGCCGCAAGGCCGTCGACGACGTCGCGTCCACGCGTCCGGACGTCGTCGTCCTCGATCTCGAGATGCCGGAGATGGACGGGCTCACCGCCCTCCCGCTGATCCTCGAGCGCTCCCCGGGCACGATCGTCCTCGTCGCCTCGAGCCTGACCCGACGCGGGGCCGAGATCAGCCTGCGCGCCCTGACGCGCGGGGCCGCCGACTATCTCGCGAAGCCCGAGGCGGTGCAGGGGCAGTCGGGGGCGGAGCCGTTCCGCGAGGAGCTCCTCACGAAGATCCGCGCCCTCGGCCGCCGCTCTCGCGTCGCTCCGGCGGCGCGGCGCAGTGAGCGGAAGGTGGCGGCCGTCGCCGCCCCGGTGGCCGCCGCCCGCGCGCGTCCGCCCGTGAAACTGCAGCCCTACCGGCCCGGACCCGTCTCGGTCCTCGTCATCGGCAGTTCGACCGGTGGGCCGCAGGCGCTGAACAAGCTCTTCACCGCCATCGGCCCCGGGATCGGCCACGTGCCGGTGCTGGTCACCCAGCACATGCCGCCGACGTTCACGGCGATCCTCGCCGAGCACCTCGCCCGCGCCGCCGGGCGCCCGGCGGCCGAAGGCCAGCACGGCGAGCCGTTGCGGCCGGGCCAGATCTACGTCGCCCCTGGCGGGCGCCACATGAGCATCGCGGGTCCGGCCGGCGCGCCGACGATCCAGCTGAACGACGATCCGCCGGTCAACTTCTGCCGGCCGGCCGTCGACGTGCTCTTCGACGCCGCCTCGGCGGTGTTCCGGTCGGCGGTCCTCGGCGTGGTGCTGACCGGCATGGGTGCCGACGGTGCGCGTGGCGCCACGACCATCGCCGGCGGCGGCGGCAACGTCCTCGCCCAGGACGAGGCGACGAGCGTCGTCTGGGGCATGCCGGGCGCCGTCGCGGCGGCCGGGGCTGCTTGCGAGATACTGCCGATCGACGAGATCGGGCCGAAGGTGACGCGTTTGCTGGGAGGCAGGAAATGATCAGTGCCGGCGACTATGCCTTCCTTCAGACGATGCTGAAGACCCGCTCGGGTCTCGTTCTCGCCGCCGACAAGGGCTACCTGATCGAAAGCCGCCTGATGCCGATCGCCCGCCAGTTCGGCTGCGCCTCGCTCGGCGAACTCGTGGCGCGGCTGCGCGGTCCGGGGGCACAGGCCGAGGTGCAGGCGGTCGTGGAGGCGATGACGACGAACGAGTCGTTCTTCTTCCGCGACAAGCTGCCCTTCGACGGCTTCCAGACGGCCGTTCTGCCGGCGCTGCTGCGCCAGACCCCGCCCGGTCAGACGATCCGCATCTGGTGTGCCGCGGCCTCGTCGGGGCAGGAGCCCTATTCGCTCGCCATGTTGCTCTCGGAGAACGCCCAGTCGGTCATGGGCCGGCGCATCGAGATCATCGCGACCGACATCAGCCAGCCCATCCTCGAGCGTGCCCGCGAGGGCATCTACACCCAGTTCGAGGTGCAGCGCGGTCTGCCGGTCCAGTACCTCGCCAAGTACTTCACCAAGCTCGACGACCGTTGGCAGATCTCGCCGCAGATCCGGCGCATGGTGACGTTCAAGTACACCAACCTGCTCGACAACTTCTCGCAGCTGGGAATCTTCGACGTCGTGTTCTGCCGCAACGTGCTGATCTACTTCGACGTCGGGACGAAGCGTGACGTGCTGGAGCGGATGGCCGCGATCATGCGGCCGCAGGGCGTGCTCGTGCTCGGCGGCGCCGAGACCGTGCTCGGCCTGACGGCGGCGTTCCAGCCGATGGAGCAGCAGCGCTGCCTCTTCCGGGTCGAGCCGCGGGGCGCCGACCGCGCGGCGCGCAATGGCGCCGCGCCGGTCGACGCGGGCGCCTGGCGCCTGTCGGCCGCCGCTTCCAGCTGATCGACGGACCGGCCGCGCGCCAAGGGTGCGCGGCCGGCCGCCTCGAGGCTCACCACGATTCCCCATGCCGTGCCCGTCGGTCATCCGCCCGCAACCCGGCGGTCGCTTCGTCACGCGTCGGTGGCCGGGTTCGCGCGCCCTATGACGGCCCCTGCGGCCGTGTCATAAAATCCGTTCTGAAAAGGGGCACGGTGGGGGCCGTCGTCGATCACTCCCATGCGCAGAGTGTCCCACGCAGCGAGGTGAGCCGTGGCCGAGTTTCGCAAGGAATCCGACAGTCTCGGGGAAGTGGAGGTTCCCGCCGACAAGCTCTGGGGCGCCCAGACGCAGCGGTCGCTCGAGCATTTCAGCATCGGCAAGGACCTGATGCCGCGGGAGATGATCACCGCCTACGCCACCCTGAAGAAGGGTGCGGCGCGGGCGAACCATGCCGGCGGGCGCCTTCCGGAGACGCAGTTCAAGCTGATCACCGAGGCCTGCGACGAGATCCTCGCCGGCCAGCACCACGACATGTTCCCGCTGCACGTCTGGATGACGGGCAGCGGCACCCAGTTCAACATGAACGTCAACGAGGTGATCTCGAACCGCTGCTGTCAGCTCGCCGGGACGGCGCTCGGCAGCAAGGCGCCGGTTCACCCGAACGATCACGTGAACATGTCGCAGTCGTCGAACGACTCGTTCCCCTCGGCGATGCACATCGCCGTGGGCGTGAACGCGACGGCGCGGCTGATCCCGGCGGTGAAGGCCCTGCACGACGCCATCGCCGCCAAGGCGGAGGAGTGGGCCGACATCGTCAAGATCGGCCGCACCCACATGCAGGACGCGACCCCGCTCACGCTCGGCCAGGAATGGTCGGGCTATGCGGGAATGCTCGCCGACGACATCGCCCGCCTCGAGGCGGCCCTCGGCGACGTCTACCATCTCGCCCTCGGCGGCACGGCGGTCGGCACGGGCATCAACGCCGCCCCCGGCTTCGCCGAGGCCGTGGCGGGCGAGATCGCCACCCTCACCGGGCTGCCGTTCATCACCGCCCCGAACAAGTTCACCGTGCAGGGCGCCCACGACGCGCTCGTGCAGTTCTCCGGCACGCTGCGCACCCTGGCGGTCTCCCTCTACAAGATCGCCAACGACATCCGCCTGATGTCGTGCGGCCCGCGTGCCGGCTTCGCCGAACTGCACATCCCGGAGAACGAGCCCGGCTCCTCGATCATGCCCGGCAAGGTCAACCCGACCCAGGCCGAGGCGCTCACGATGGTCGCCGTGCAGATGATGGGCAACGACGTCAACGTCGGCTTCGGCGGCGCCAGCGGCTACCTCGAGATGAACGTCTACAAGCCGCTCATCATCCACAACATCATGCACTCGATCTCCATCGCTTCGGACGGATGCACCAATTTCCGAAAGTATCTCGTCGAGGGCACCAAGCCGAACCTGAAGCGCATCCAGGAATATGTGGACCGCTCGCTGATGCTCGTGACGGCGCTCGCGCCGGTGATCGGCTACGACAAGGCTTCGAAGATCGCCCACCACGCAATGGACCACGACCTGTCGCTGAAGGAGGCGGCGCTCGCCCTCGGCTTCGTCACCGAGGAGGAGTTCGGGCGGGTGGTCGATCCGGCAAAGATGGTGAAGCCCTACGTCGCCAAGGACAACGGCTGACGCCGCCCGCGGCGCGACGACAGAAACTGGCCGGCGCGCCGCAGCGGCGGCGCGCGGTCGCCCAGCACCCATCCGGAGAGAACCGAGCCATGTCGCAACCCGGCGTCCCGTCCGCCCCGAGCGGCCCGTCGATCCTGCACGACCCCGTCCACAACCGCGGCAGCGCCTTCTCGGACGATGACCGGGCCCGGCTCGGCATCGAGGGCTTCCTGCCGCCGGTGGCGGACACGCTCGAGACGCAGATCGCCCGCGTCCACATGCAGCTGTCGATGCTCGACAACGACCTGCAGAAGTACCTGCTGCTCAGCGACCTGCAGGCGCGCAACGAGACGCTCTACTACGCCGTGCTGATGTCCGACCCGGCGACCTTCATGCCGCTCGTCTATACGCCGACCGTCGGCGAGGCGTGCCAGAAGTACGATCATGTGCTGAGGGCGCCTCGGGGCATGTACCTGCCGATCACGCTGAAGGGCCGCCTCAAGGAGGTGCTCGCCAACTGGCCGCAGAAGGACGTGCGCTTCATCGTCGTCACCGACGGCGAGCGCATCCTCGGCCTCGGCGACCTCGGGGTCAACGGCATGGGCATCCCGGTCGGCAAGCTCGCTCTCTACAGCGTCTGCGCCGGCGTACCGCCGGAGATGACGCTGCCGATCACCCTCGACGTCGGCACCAACAACACCGCGCTGCTCGAGGACCCGCTCTATCTCGGCCTTCGCCAGCACCGCGTCCGCGGCGCCGACTACGACGCCTTCATCGCCGAATTCGTTGCCGCGGTGACCGAGCTCTTTCCGCTCTGCTGCCTGCAGTGGGAGGACTTCGCCAACATCAACGCCGTGCCGATCCTCGAGCGCTACCGCGACCAGATCTGCACCTACAACGACGACATCCAAGGCACCGCGGCCGTCGCCGTCGCCGGCATCTACGGCGCGCTGCGCATGTCGGGCGAGAAGCTCACGGAGCAGACGTTCCTCTTCCTCGGCGGTGGCTCGGCGGCAACCGGCATCGCGGAGCTCATCAGCCAGGCGATGGTGCTCGAAGGGGCGACCATCGAGGAGGCGCGGACCCGCAACTGGCTGTTCGACGTCAACGGCCTAATGGTCTCCTCGCGTACCGACCTTGCCGCCTTCCAGAAGCCGTTCGCTCACGACCATGCGCCGTCGACGTCCTTCGTCGACGCCATCCGGTCGATCAAGCCGACCGGCATCGTCGGCGTCAGCACCGTGCCGAAGCTGTTCAACCAGGCCGTCATCGAGGCGATGTCGGAGATCAACAAGCGGCCGATCATCTTCCCCTATTCGAATCCCACCTCGCGCTCGGAATGCACCGCCGAGGAGGCCTACAAGTGGTCGAACGGGCAGGCGATCTTCGCCAGCGGCAGTCCGTTCCCGCCGGTCGACTTCAACGGCAAGCGGTTCGTGCCGGGGCAGGGCAACAACGTCTACATCTTCCCGGCGATGGGCATGGCGGTGCTCGCCACCCAGTCCACCCGCGTCACCGAGGACATGTTCATCGTCGCGGCGAAGGCGGTCGCCGAGCAGGTGACGGACGACGACCTCGCCCAGGGCCTCATCTACCCGCCGCAGCGCGACATCCGGAAGGCGTCGCTGCACGTCGCCGTCCGGATTGCCGAGCACATCTTCGACAAGGGCCTCGCCCGCGTGCCGCGCCCCGCCGACATCGCGGCGCACATCGACGAGCTCGCCTACGTGCCGAGCTATCCCGCCCTCTGAGGCCGGGATGGCGGACACCCTGCAGACGCGCGTTGAGGACGCGATCGCCGCCGTCACTGCGGCGGCGAGGCTCCTCTACGTCAATGGCCTGACGACCGAGCGCACGATCGCCAACGTCGGGCGCCTCGGTCGCGCCTTCGGGCTCTCGCTCTCGGTCATCCCGGCCTGGGGCGAGCTCGTGCTGCGGATCGAGAGCGACGGCATCCCGGGGCGGCTGCGGGTCGAGACCCTCGTCGCCGCGCCGGCCGGCGTCGAGATGAACAAGGTGACGCGGACGCTCGACGTGGTCGATGCGGCGGTCGCCGGCCGTCTCGACGCCGCCGGAGCGCGCGCCGCCCTCGATGCAGTCGGCCACGTGGCGCCGGTTTCGCTCGCCCGCGCGGTCGCGATGACCGGCGCGGGCGCGGCGGCCCTCGCCGTGATCTTCGGCGCGAGCGACCCGGCGACGCTCATCGTGACCTTCCTCAGCGCTGCCGCGGGGGCGGCTCTTCGCCGGGGCCTTTCCCACGTCACGCCCAACTTCCTCGTCCAGCCGCTCTGTGCCGCGCTCCTCGCCGGTGTGGTCGGGGCGCTCGTCTCGCGGCTCCTGCCGTCGGCCGATCCCTATCTCGTGGCACTCTGTCCCTGCATGGTCCTCGTGCCGGGGCCGCACCTCCTCAACAGCGCCCTCGACCTCGCGCGGCTCCGCATCGCCCTCGGCATGGCGCGCTTCGGCTTCGCGAGCCTCGTCATCCTGTTGATCTGCACCGGCCTCATCGCCGGTCTCGCGCTCGGCGAGGAGAGCCTGCCGGCCCCGGGGCGCGCCGCGGCGGTGCCGCTCCTCTTCGACGTCATCGCGGCCGGCATCGCCGTCGCCGCCTTCGGCACCTTCTTCTCGATGCCCTGGCGGACGCTGCCAATCCCCATCCTGATCGGCATGTTCGCCCACGCGAGCCGCTGGCTCGTCCTTGCCGACGGCGCGAACGTGGCGACCGGCGCCTTCATCGCCTGTCTCATCGTCGGGACGATCGTCACGCCGATCGCCAACCGTCTGCGCCTGCCGTTCGCGGCCGTCGCCTTCGCCTCCGTGGTCTCGCTGATGCCGGGGGTGTTCCTGTTCCGCCTGGCGGCCGGCCTCGTCGCGATCATGAACGCCGGCGAGGCGGCGCCGCCGGCCCTCCTGATGCCGCTCGTCGTCGACGGCACCACCGCGGCGATGATCCTCCTCGCCATGGCCTTCGGCCTGATCCTGCCGAAGATGATGCTCGAACACTTCTTCCCGGTCTGGTCGGGCGTCGTCGGGACGTCCGGCCGCTGAGTGGCCGGGACGGGCGCGGCAGGGGTGCCGCCGGCCCGCCCGCGTCTGCCCGGCGCTACCGGAACAGATTGCGCTTGGCGAGTTCGAGCAGTTCGTCGCCGCGCCCGTTCAGGATCGCGCGCGCCGCATAGAGCGAGAAGCCGATCGCCTGCTCGGCCTTGATCGCCGGCGGCATGACGAGCTCCATCTTGTCCGTCACCACGTCGACCACCGCCGGCCCGTCGTGGGCGAACGCCTGCTCGAGGGCACCGCGCACGTCGGCGGGATCCTCGACGCGGATGCCGAGGAGGCCGATGGCGTTTGCCATCGCCGCGAAGTCGGGGTTCTTGAGGTCGGTGCCGACATTGAGGAAGCCGGCCGCCTTCATCTCCATGTCGACGAAACCGAGCAGGCCGTTGTTGAAGATCACCACCTTCACCGGCAGCTGCAGCTGGCGGAGCGACAGCAGGTCGCCCATCAGCATCGAGAAGCCGCCGTCGCCGGACATCGAGATCACCTGCCGGCCGGGGAAGGCGCCCTGCACGCCGATCGCCTGCGGCATGGCGTTCGCCATCGAGCCGTGGATCAGCGAGCCGATCAGCCGGCGCTTGCCGTTCATCTTCAGGTAGCGTGCCGCCCACACCGTCGTCTCGCCGACGTCGACGCTGAAGGCCGCATCGTCGGCGGCGACCTCGTCGATCATCTTGGCGAGGAATTGCGGGTGGATCGGCTTGTGGCCCGGCTCGCCGACGGCGAGGGCGTCGAGATCGCGGCGGGACAGCTTGTAGTGGGCCTGTACCTCCTCGAGGAAGCGCGCATCCTCGCGCGGCTTCAGCCGGGGCAGCAGGGCCGTGAGGGTGGGTTTAACGTCGCCGACGAGGCCGAGGTCGAGGCGGGTGCGACGACCGAGGTTCTCAGGCCGGATGTCGATCTGCGCCACCTTGGCGTCGGTCGGGTAGAACTGCCGGTAGGGGAAGTCGGTGCCGACCATCACGAGGAGGTCCGCGTCCAGCATGGCGTGGTAGCCGGACGGGAAGCCGATGAAGCCGGTCATGCCGACGTCGTAGGGGTTGTCGTACTCGACGAACGGCTTGCCGCGCAGGGTGTGGACCACCGGCGCCTTGAGGGCGGCGGCGAGCGCGACGAGTTCGTCGTGAGCCCCGGCGCAGCCACCGCCGGCGAGGATGGTGATGCGGCCGGCGTCCTCCACCATCGCCGCGAAGCGGTCGAGCTCGGCGTCGGTCGGGACGATGGTCGGGGCGGCGATGGCCGTGAAGGCGCCGTCGGTGTGGCCGACCGCCGGCTGCAGGGCGACGTCGCCGGGGATCACCACCACCGCGACGCCCTGCTTCTGGATCGCCGTCCGCATGGCGATCTCGAGGATGCGCGGCATCTGGGCCGGATTGGAGACGAGCTCGCAGTAGTGGCTGCACTCCTTGAAGAGGCTCTCCGGGTGGGTTTCCTGGAAGTAGCCCGAGCCGATCTCCGGGCTCGGGATGTGGGCGGCGATCGCCAGCACCGGCGTGCGGGTGCGGTGGCAGTCGAACAGCCCGTTGATGAGGTGGAGGTTGCCCGGACCGCACGAGCCGGCGCAGACGGCGAGCTTGCCGGTCAGCTGTGCCTCGGCGCCGGCGGCGAAGGCCGCGGCCTCCTCGTGGCGGACATGCATCCACTTCACCTGGGGCGTGGCGCGCAGGGCGTCGGTGAAGCCGTTGAGGCTGTCGCCGACGACGCCCCAGACCCGCTCCACGCCTGCGGACGCCAGCGTCCGCGCCATCACGTCCGCGACCCGAACTCCCGCCATGATGCTTCCCCGTCTGAGCAGATTGACCCGACACACCGCTCCCGAACCAGCCGGTCCGGGCGGCGATCTCCTCTCCTCTCCTAGCAGACGACGGATTGGCTCGCACGCCGCCCGTCCGCCCTCACCACCCGGTCGTTCCAGGTCCACCCTTGAACGGCCCGACGATGTCCGGCGTCACCCAGCCGCCATAGAAGTCGCCCGGCTGCGGCGCGACGAGGTCATCGCCGACCCGTGCCTCGTCGACCCGCGAGGCATAGAACGCGATATGGCCGGCGAGGGCGCCATAGGGCGCGGCCGGGCGCTCGTAGAGCCAGCCAGCGCGCTCCGAGCGTCGGCCGTTGGCGACGAGGGTGACGTAGAAGGCCTTGCCCTTGAACTCGCAGAAGGACGTTCCCGGGGCCGCCTCGAGGAGATCCTGCCGGACGTCGCCGGGCGGCAGGTAGTAGACGGGTGGATGGCTCGTCTCGAGCACGCGGAGGGCGCGGGTGGTGTCCGCGACGGTCTCGCCGCCGAAGCGCACGATGATCCGGCGCGCCACCGGCTCGAGCCGTGGCGGGCGCGGATAGTCCCACACCGATTCCTGACCCGGACCGGCTGGCAGCGGCTTTCGCCTGTTCCACATGACGTCGTCTCCCGGCGCCGCTCCGGCTGGGCGCGAGGGGGGAGATAGGGTCGCTTCGGCGCCCCGCCACCGCGCCTGCTGGTACGCGCCCGTGGTCACTCTCCGAATGTACGCACGCGCGTGGACCTATTGCGCCGCCGGTTCACCGGGGGCAAACATTCCTCAAGATTAGCGGTGCGAACCAAAGAAGAATTGGTTCAGTGCAAGGAATGAATGCGGCGGCTTGCACACAAGCCTCCGACGACCACAAATGACGTCACCAACCCGCCGCCAAAAGGCGGGACGACGAGGGAGAGGAACCGAGATGGCGAAGACCGTCCTCAGCCTGCTGCAGGGAGCGCCGCCCGGCGCGACGGCGCTGACGGCCCCCGGCCGGCGGCCGATGACCTTCGAGAGCCTGCGCACACTGGTGGCGAGGACGCACCGCCAGCTCGCCGCCCGCGGCATCGGCCCCGGCGACCGGGTGGCGATCGTACTGCCGAACGGTCCGGAGATGGCCGCGGCCTTCCTCGCCGTCGCCTCGGGGCTGTCGGCGGCGCCGCTCAACCCCGGCTACAAGGACGCCGAGTTCGAGTTCTACCTGTCGGACCTCAAGCCGAAGCTCGTCCTCGTCGAGGCAGGCTCGGAGAACCCGGTGCGCGCCGTCGCCGCGCGTCTCGACATTCCCGTGGCGGAGCTCACCGTCGCGGCCGACGCGCCCGCCGGCGACTTCACCCTGTGGGCCGACGAGGCCGAGCCGCGCGCGCCGGGGGAGGGCGACGAGGCGCTGGTGCTCCACACGTCCGGCACCACGTCGCGGCCGAAGGTGGTGCCGCTGTCGCAGGCGAACCTCTTCGCCTCGGCGAACAACATCTCGCGGACGCTGGCGCTCTCGCCGGCGGACCACTGCCTCAATGTCATGCCGCTCTTCCACATCCACGGCCTCATCGCCGTGGTGCTGTCCTCGGCGGCGGCGGGCGCCTCGGTCTGCTGCACCCCGGGCTTCAACGCCCTGAAGTTCTTCCACTGGGCGGCGGACGAGAAGCCCACCTGGTACTCGGCCGTGCCGACCATGCACCAGGCGATCCTGCAGCGCGCCGAGCGCAACGCCGACCTCGTCGCCGCCCTGAAGCTGCGCTTCGTGCGGTCGTCCTCCGCCTCGCTGCCGCCGCCGGTGTTCATGGCCCTGCGCGAGACCTTCGGCTGCCCGGTGATCGAGGCCTACGGCATGACCGAGGCGACCCACCAGATGGCCTCGAACCCGCTGCCGCCCGGGGAGCAGAAGCCCGGCTTCGTCGGCCTTCCGGCAGGCCCGGAGATCCGCATCCGCGCCGGCGACCACTGGGCCTCCGCCGGCGAGGAGGGCGAGGTCTGCATCCGTGGCGACAACGTCACGGCAGGCTACGAGAACAATCCGCAGGCGAACGCCACGGGCTTCGTCGAGGGCTGGTTCCGCACCGGCGACCAGGGCTTCCTCGACGACGACGGCTATCTGAAGATCACCGGCCGCATCAAGGAGATCATCAACCGCGGCGGCGAGAAGATCTCGCCGCTGGAGGTCGACGACGTGCTCCTCGAGCACCCGGCGGTGCAGCAGTGCGTCACCTTCGGCATCCCCCACAAGATCCTCGGCGAGGAGGTCGGCGCGGCGATCGTGCTCGCCGAGGGGCGTGAGGCGACGAGCGGCGACCTGCAGTCCTTCGCCGAGGCGAAGCTCGCCCACTTCAAGGTGCCGCGGAAGATCCTGTTCCTGCCCGAGATTCCGAAGGGCGCCACCGGCAAGATCCAGCGCATCGGCCTCGCCAAGACGCTCGGACTGGGAGACGCGTGACCATGGCGAAAGTCTGTGTATTCGGCGCCGGCGCGATCGGCGGCTACATCGCCGCTTCCCTGGCGGAGGCGGGCGCCGAGGTGTCGCTGGTCGCCCGCGGCCCGCACCTTGCGGCGATCCAGGCGAAGGGCCTGACGCTGCAGAAGGACGGCGAAGAGAAGACCTACAAGCTGAAGGCGACGAGCGACCCGCGCGAGCTCGGCGAGCAGGACTATGTCGTCGTCGGTATGAAGGCCCACAGCGTTCCCGCCGTGGTCGAGCAGTTCGGCCCGTTGCTCGGCCCGAAGACGGCCGTCGTGCCGGCGGTGAACGGCGTTCCGTGGTGGTACTTCCACGGCGCGAAGACCGGCACGCCGCTCGACGGCACATGGCTCGAGACGGTCGATCCCGGCGGTGCCCAGTGGAAGTTCTTCGGGCCGGAGCGGGCGATCGGCTGCGTGGTCTATCCCGCCTGCGACATCCCCGCGCCGGGCGTCATCCACCATGCGAGCGGCGACCGCTTCACCCTCGGCGAACCGGACGGCTCGGAGAGCGCGCGCGTCAAGGTGCTGTCGGAGATGATGATCGCCGGCGGCCTCAAGGCGCCGCGCAAGCCGCGCCTGCGCGACGAGATCTGGATCAAGCTCTGGGGCAACGCCTCGTTCAACCCCGTCTCGGCGCTCACCGGCGCGAGCCTCGACGTCATCGGCGCCGACCGGGCGAGCCGCCAGCTCATCTACGACATGATGGTGGAGTGCAAGACGGTGGGCGAGGCCGTCGGTGCCCGCTTCGCCGTCGGCATCGACCAGCGCATCAAGGGCGGCACCGACATCGTCGGCCACAAGCCCTCGACGCGCCACGACGTCGAGCTCGGCCGGCCGATGGAGATCGACCCGCTCGTCTCCTCGGTGCTCGAGATCGCCCGCCGCCTCGAGATCGAGACACCGCTGCTCGACGCGGTGTCGGCGCTGCTGCGCATGCAGGGCCAGGTCCTCGGCCTCTATACCCGCAGCGCCGACGTCGAGGCGCGGATCCTGCCCGCCCGCACGGCCTGATCGCTAAGGCGGCGCGGCCCCCCGCACCGGGTGCGTCGCTCGCGGACGTGCCACGCCGCGCCGCGCCGACCACCCCATCCGGGCGGCTTGCTCTCGCCCGAGCGGCCGTGCATGGTCCGCTCCGCGGTGCAAACGATTGCAGCCGATCTGCAGGATGGCGCACGGGAGGGAGCCCGGACATGGACGTCGGTTTCATCGGGGCGGGCCGCATGGGCCGCGTGATGATCGCCAACCTCGTGAAGGCCGGGCACCGCGTCCGCGCCTTCGACACGACGCCGGCCGCCCTCGAGGACGCCCGCCGCGCCGGCGCGGCGGCGGCATCGAGTGCGGCCGGCGCGTTCGGCGGGGACGCGGTCATCTCGATGCTGCCCAACGATGCGGCGATGCGGGGCGTCTTCGGCCCCGGCGGCATCCTGCCGGCCGGCGGCAGCGCCACCGTTCACATCAACATGGCGACCGCCTCGGTGGACTGCGCCACCGCCCTCACGGCCTTCCATGCGGAGCGCGGCGTGCCCTATGTGGCGGCGCCCGTCTTCGGGCGGCCGGAGATGGCGGCGGAGCGGCAGATCAACATCATGGCGGCCGGCGAGGCGGCGGTGATCGCCCGGGTCCAGCCGCTGTTCGACGCCCTCGGCAAGAAGACCTGGCACCTCGGCCCCGACCCCCGTCAGGCGAACGTCGCCAAGATCGCCGGCAACCTGATGGTCGCCTGCATGCTGGAGGCGATGGGCGAGGCCTCGGTGCTGGCGAAGGCCTACGGCCTTGAGCCGAAGACCGTCCTCGACACCGTCGTCGGCTCGCTCTTCGACGTGCCGATCTATCGGATCTATGCCGGCTTCATCGGCGCGGGGCACTTCGAGCCCGCCGGCTTCGACATGCGCCTCGGCTTCAAGGACGCCAAGCTCGCCCTCGACGCCGGCGAGGCGGCGAACGCGCCGCTGCCGTTCGCGAGCGCGCTCCGCGACATCTACCTCGAGGCCCTCGCCCACGGCGGCGAGCACAAGGATTGGTCGGCCCTCACCGAAGTGGGCCTCCGCCGCGCCGCCCTCGACTGACCGCGTCGGTCAGCGGGCCGACGAACCCCGTCGCCGGGCCACCACCGGCACGCGCTGCAGGACAGCGGCGGGCCGGAGGCGGCGGAAGCGCCGGCCGCCGCCGGATCCCCCGTCCGTCTCCTCGCCGAGCAGCATGACGGCGAAGCCCATCTGCGCGCTCGCAAAGGTGAGCCCGACGGCGAAGGTCAGCGCTGCCACCGCCATCGCGCCGTCCGGCGACCGCCACACCATCGTGCCGAGCCCGGCGACGTCGAGCGCGAGGAGCGCACCAACGAAGACCACGGCGAGGCCGAAGCCCGCGAGGGCGTGACGAGCCAGGAAGCGCACGAGCGTCGGCATGAGGTCACTCCGGGTCCGGCGCCCGCTCCTTCGCGGGGCCCGAGGGGTAGATAGCGCCTGTAGGCGATCAGCAAAGCACCAGAGCGAACGGGAATCCAGCACCGGCGCATGGCGGCAGCGCGTCGGCCGGTTCTGGCAGCCAACTCCCCCCGGAATGCCGCTTGACCCACCGGCGCGGCGCCGATCTTCTCGGGGGGTGGCGCCCTCCCGCCGAACACCCGCCCCGAGACCCGGCCGGCATGACCGCACCCGCCCTCGCGATCGAAGGCCTCGTCGCCGGCTATGGCGGCAGCCGCGTGCTCGACGCTCTCGACCTGACGGTGGCCGCCGGCGAGGTCGTCGGCCTGATGGGCCGCAACGGCATGGGCAAGTCGACGCTGATGCGCGCCGTTATGGGCGTCATCCCGCGCACGGCCGGCAGAATCGCCGTCGCCGGGCGCGACACGGCCGGGCTGCCGTCCTTCGCCGTCGCCCGCCTCGGCATCGCGTACGTCCCCCAGGGCCGCGACCTCTTCGCCGACTTCACGGTCATGGAGAACCTCGAACTCGGCGTGCTCGGCCACGGGCGCCCGGCGCCCGGCTTCGCCGATCCGGTGCTCGCGCTGTTCCCGATCCTGAAGGAGCGCCTCGGCCAGAAGGCCGGCACGTTCTCCGGCGGCCAGCAGCAGCAGCTCGCCATCGCCCGCGCGCTCGTCTCCCGGCCGCGCCTCCTCCTCCTCGACGAGCCCTCCGAGGGCATCCAGCCCTCGATCGTCGCCGAGATCGCCGAGCGCCTCGCCGCCTTCTCCGCCGAGACAGGTCTCGCCATCCTCATCGCCGAACAGAACCTCGACATGGTGATGCGCATGGCCAACCGCTGCGCGATGATCGAAAACGGCCGCATCACCGCCGACCTTCCGATCGCGGCGGTGCGCGCCGCGCCCGACCTCGTCACCCGTCATCTGGCCCTGTAGGAGCCGCCGGTGCTGTTCGCCGCCCTCGACGGCCTCAACTACGTGCTCGTCATCGCGCTGGTCGCGATGGGGCTCGTCGTCGTCTTCGGGCTGATGAACGTCATCAACATGGCGCACGGCGAGCTGTTCCTGCTCGGCGCCTACACCCTGTCGATCACCGAGATGCTCGGCGGCTCGTTCTGGCTCGGGCTCATCCTCGCGCCGCTCCTCCTCGCCCTTGTCGGCTTGGCGATCGAGGAACTGGTGGTCCGCCACGTCTATCACCGCTTCCTCGACACCATCCTCGCCACCTGGGGGCTGTCGATCGCCATCAAGCAGGCAGTGGTGCTCGCCTTCGGTCCCCAGTCCCGCACCGCCTCGCCGCCGTTCGATGTCTCGGTCGAGATCTTCGGGGCGCCCTATCCGGCCTACCGGCTGTTCGTCATGGGCGTCTCGCTCGCCGTCATCGCCGGCACGTTCTGGCTCTTCTTCCGCACCCGCTTCGGGCTGACGGCGCGCGCCGTCATCGCCAACCGCCGCATGGCCTCCTGCCTCGGCATCGACACCCGCCGACTCGATCGGCTGACCTTCGCTTTCGGCGCCGCCCTCGCCGGCCTCGCCGGCGCCGTGATGGCGCCGCTGATGAGCGTCGATCCGCAGATGGGCCTCGGCTTCCTGGTGCCGGCCTTCCTGGCGATCCTCGTCGGCGGCACCGGCCACCTCGCCGGCGTGCTCGCCGGCAGCGCCCTCGTTGGCGGCACCGACACGGTGATCGCGCGCCTGTGGTCGCCGGTGGTGGCGCAGATCGTCGTGTTCACGCTCGCGATCGTCGCGATCCGGCTGTTCCCGCGCGGCATCGTCGGCGGGCGCGAGCGGCGATGAGGCTGACACCCTCCACACTCGCCGGGCCGGCCGTCTTCGGCGCCCTGGCGCTGGCGCCGCTGGTGCTCGACGACTGGCGTCTCGGGGAGCTCTCCCAGTTCCTCGCCTACGGCATCCTCGCCATGAGCCTCGCGCTGATCTGGGGGCAGGCGGGGCTGCTCTGCTTTGGCCAGGCCGTGTTCTTCGGCCTCGGCGCCTACGCCATGAGCCTCGTGACGCTCGGCATGGTGCCGGGGCTCACCGGCGTCACGTCCACCTGGGCCGGCCTCGCCGCCGCGATGGTCGTGCCGGCGGTGGCGGCGAACGTCGTCGGGCGCTTCCTGTTCTACGGCCGCGGCCTCCGCGGCGCCTATTTCGGCATCGCGACCCTCGCCATCGCCGTCGTCGTCGAGCGGCTGTTCGTCAACTGGAGCTATGCCGGCGGGCTCAACGGGCTGATGAACGTGCCGCCGCTCGACCTCGGCCTCGCCGGCTGGTCTTACGAGCTGTGGGAGCCGCTGCCGCTCTATCTCGCCATGCTCGCCGCCGCCCTCCTCGCCTGGCTGGTGCTCGAGACGGTGGTGCGGGCACCGTTCGGCAGTGTGCTGAGGGCGATCAACGGCAGCGAGGAGCGCACCGCCGCCTTCGGCTACGACACCGCCGCCTGCAAGCTCACCGCCTTCACGCTGTCGGCGGCGGTCGCCGGCTTTGCCGGCGCGCTGTTCGCCGCCCAGTTCGCCTTCGTCTCGCCGCCTCTGATCGGCTTTGCTCTGTCCACCGAGGCGCTGATCTGGGTCGCCGTCGGTGGCCGCGGCGCCCTCATCGCCGCCTTCCTCGGCGCGATCCTCGTCAAGAGCGCCGAGGCGCGCCTGTCCGAGGCCCTCGGCGCGTCCTGGCTCCTCGCCCTCGGCCTCCTCTTCGTCGCCTGCGTGGTGCTGCTACCGCGGGGCGTCGTCGGCGAGGCGCTGGCGCGGCTCGATGCGTGGTGGGGGAGGGGGCGGAGAGATGGGTGAGACGACGATGGTGCATATGCCCTTTCCACCATCTTCCGCCGTCATGGCCTGGCTTGACCGGGCCATCCATCCCAACCACGGCAGTCGTGTGACACTCGGGATGGATCGCCCGGTCAAACCGGGCGATGACGGAGGAGAGAGTGTCGAGAAGGGGAGGGTGCGAGCTCGCCACCACGTCGGCGGCTCCCTCGCGACCGTCGAGCCCGCCCCATGACCCCCATCCTCATCGACACCGACACCGCCGCCGACGACGCCATCGCGCTCCTGCTCGCCTTCGCCGAGCCGTCGGTGGAGATCGTCGCCATCACCGCTGTCGCCGGTAACTGCCGGGTCGAGCAGGCCGCGCAGAACGCCCTCTACGTCGCCGAGGTCTGCGGCGCCGCGTCCCCCGTCTACGTCGGCGCGGCGCGCCCGCTCGCCGGCCCGCTCGCCACCGCCGAAATGGTGCACGGCGCCGACGGCATGGGCGATGCCGGCCTGCCGCTCGGCGGCCGGACGCCGGCGGTGGGCGACGCGATCGACGTCATCCTCGAGATGGCCGACCGTCACGCCGGCGCGCTCACCCTCGTCATGCTCGGCCCGCTGACGAACCTCGCGCTGGCGCTTGCCCGCGACCCGGACCTCGCCGACAAGGTCGCCCGCTGCATCGTCATGGGCGGCACCGGCGACGGCGTCGGCAACGTCACGCCGGTGGCCGAATACAACATCTGGGTCGATCCGGAGGCCGCCCGTGCCGTGTTCACCAGCGGCCTGCCGATCACCATGGTCGGCTGCGACGTCTCCCGCCGCGACGCCTCCTTCGACGACGCCGACGTTGCGGCCTGGCAGGCCCTCGGCACCCTCCGCGCCCGGCTGGCGATCGACGCTACCGCGGGCCTCCGCCGCTTCGTCCGGTCGCGGCGCAGCACCGACGTCTTCGACCTGCCAGACCCGCTGGCGATGGCGGTGGCGCTGGACCCGACGCTGGTGACGAAGGCGGAGTTCCTCAACGTCGCGGTGGAGGTCCGCGCCGAATTCAGCCGCGGCGCGACGGTGGTCGACCATCGCGGCCTCACCGGCCGCCCGCCGAACGCGACGGTGGTCCGCTCGGTCGACCACGACCGCTGGCGCGCGCGCCTGATCACGGCGCTGGCGGCCGGTTGATCCGCTTAACCGTCGCCGAGCACCCGGTCGATGGCTGCGCCCGTCGGCATCCCCGTCCGCGCCCCCGCTGCGCCGACGGACAGCGCCGCCGCCGCGACCGCACGCCGCGCGGCTGTCTCGAGCTCCAGCCCCTGCGCCAGTCCCGCCGCGAGCACGCCCGCCAGCGTGTCGCCGGCGCCGGTGGTGTCGACGACGGTGACGCGGCGGCCCGGGACGTGGGTGACGGTGGTGCCGTCGGTGACGATCGCCCCGTCGGCGCCGATGGTGACCACCACCGGTGCCTCGCAGAAGGCAGCGAGCGCCTGCGCCGCCGCGGCGGCCCGGCCGGGCGCATCGGCGGCGCCGGTCGTGGACATCTCGAGGTAGTGCAGGTCGACCAGCGTCGCCGCCTCGTCGCCGTTCAGCACGAGCAGCGGATGGGCCGCGAGGATGTCGTCCGCGAGCTTCCGCACCGGTGCGGGGGAGACGACGACGCGGGCACCGGCGCTCGCCGCCAGCCGCGCCGCGGCGGCGAGCGGCGCGTCCGGCACCTCGAAGCTGAGGGCGACGAAGCCCCGCGGCTTCAGGCGTCCGAGCGCCGCCTCGGCGGAGGCGGGCTCGACGCGGGCGTTGGCACCGGCGGCAAGCGCGATCTGGTTCTCGCCCTTGGCGTCCACCACGATCGCCGCGATGCCGGTCGCGACCCCCGGCAGCGTCCGCACCGCGGCGACGTCGATGCCCTCTGCGGCGAGGTCCGCCAGAGCCTCCGTGCCGAAGGCGTCGTCGCCGACAGCGCCGGCGAAGCCCACCTTGGCGCCGGCGCGGGCGGCGGCGACCGCCTGGTTCGCGCCCTTGCCCCCGAAGAAGCGCTCGAAGCGCGAGCCGGACACGGTCTCGCCCGGCCGCGGCAGGGCGTCGGCGTGGACGACGAGGTCGACGTTGATCGAGCCGACGACGACGAGGTCGAGCGTGCCGTCGGTCATCGCGCCTCCTCCCGATCTGCCGCCACGACGAGCCGCACCGGCGCCGAGCGCCCGCCCGGCACGTCGACGGCGATCCCATCGCCGTCCGGCCGCCACGTCGCCGGCTCGCCGCCGACCGTCGCCGCGAGGATGGCGGTGGCCGGGGTCGCCGGCAAGCGGATGGTGCCGCCGTCACCCGCCGGCAGCGTCACCGAAAGCCCCGCCCCGTCGAGCCGGAGGTGCGTGAGCCGGCCCCGCACGTCCGTCGCGAACACCGTGGCACCGCCCCGGCGGAGCGACAGCACCGCCCCGTCGCTCTCCACGATTACCCGCCCCGCCGGCGTCTCCAGCGGCCCGAGCCGCACCGGCCGGCCGTCGTGGACGAGGACGAAGCCCTCCCACGGCGTCACGTCCGTGACCTCGCCGACGCCCATGGCCGGCATCAGCACACCCCAGCCGTAGAAGCCCTCGGTGTCGGGCTGGTCGAGGGCCTCGCCCGTATCGGCGTTGAAGTTCTCCGGGCAGAGCCGCCGCTCGTTCCACGATTGGGCGAACAGGGCGAGGCTCTTCTCGGCGAGTTTCGACGCCTCGGCGTGGCGGCCGACGCGCTTCAGCCCGTGCCAGGTGAGGAAGTTGAGCGGCGGCCAGATGCGGCCGCGCCAGTAGGTGTTGTCGGGAAAGGCCGGGTCGTTGCGGGCGACGCCCGGCAGGCCGAAGCGGCCGCCGAACAGGTCGGGGTCGTCGAGGTGGACGAGGAGCTTTTCCACCTGCTCCGGCGAGGCCGCACCGGCCACCAGCGGGTAGAAGCTCGTCGGCCCGACGCTCTTCACGAAGCGGCCGTCCCACAGGCGGTTGGCGAAGATGCCGCGGCTCTCGTCCCACAGCTCCTCGCGGATGCGCCGCCGCGTCGCCTCGGCCCGGGCGGCGAACGCCGCCGCCCCCTCGGCGTCACCGAGCTCGGTCGCGATCAGCGCCAGCATCTCGGCGTCCAGCGCGACCAGGCTGTTGAGGCCGACGTCGAGGCAGTCGAGCGTGCGCGTCGCCTGGTCGTAGCGGGTCTCGTCGTGGATCGGCGCGTTGTCCATGCTGGACTCGTTGCGCGCCCCGAAGTGCGTGCCCTTGTAGAGCCCCTCGCCGACGTCCGACGTCCCGTAGGAGACGAGGCCGCGGCCACCGGGGTCGCGCACCCGCCACCACCAGCGCTGGTTCCGGGCGAGCGCCTCGTAGGCGAGCGACAGCATCGAGCGGCTGCCGGTGCGGGCGAAGATCGACCAGGCCACGAAGGAGGCGACGGGGATCTGCGTGCGGTCGACCCAGCCGTCCATCGCGGTGATGAGACAGGCCAGGTTCCCTTCGGGCGTCGCGTTCGACAACGACACCGCGAGGTTTTCCCGCGCGAGCTCCGGATCGAGCATGGCAGCGGCCATCGCGGCATAGAGCTGGTCGTCGAGCCAGACGCCAAAGCCGCCGAACTTGGCGACGTCCCAGTTGCGGCTGATCGCCGTGTAGGGGCGGGCGTTGATGCCATCCCACACCGTGTTCCAGGCGATGACGTCGCGCACCGCGTCGAGCGAGCCGGCGTTGGCCCCCTCCTGCGCCGGCGCCACCGGCGCCACTTCGCTCGCAAGCGCCGCCCTCGCCCGTGCGACCGCAAGGTCTTCCTGGTCGGCGACGGCGGCGGCGATGCGGGAGGTGCGCATCATCTCGAAGTTGAAGCGCAGCGCCAGCACAGGCGCCGCCTCGGACCGCGCCGAGAGGTGCCAGTAGCCGTGGCGCTCGTACTCGCTCTTGAGGTCCGCGATCGTCGGATGGCCGCTGACCAGCGACGGCGCGTCCTTGGAGACGACGGCGACGAAGCGGTGGCCGACGCGCACCACCGTGGCGCCGCTCGCCGGATCATGCCGCACGAGCTCGCCGCCGTCGGCGGAGACGCAGAGGCAGAACCAGAAGCGGAGGCCCCATTCGCCGAGCGTCGGGGCCGTCCAGGAGCCGACGACGGCGTACGGGTCGGGCTTCGTCCAGGTGAGATCGACGTGGGTGCCGGCGTGGTCGAGGCCGATCTCGACGAGCGAGCCGTCGACGGCGTGGCGGCCGTAGCGGGCGCCGCCGCCGGGCCGAAAGTCGGTCGCCTGCCGGGTGCTCGCCGCATAGGCGACCGGGGTTAGCCGCACGCCGAGCGGCAGGAACATCATCTCCGCCGGCCGCCGGCCCCAGGTGTTCCACGCGCGAGCGAGCGGGATCGTCGTCGTGCCCGGAACGGCGGTCGGTGCGAAGGCGCCGCGGGGCGGCAGGTCGGAATCGGCGCTCATGGTCCCCGGACTTTCAAGCTTGCGAGAGGGCGGCCGCTCAGGCCTGCCAGGCCTTCAGCACGTCGTCGGTGGTGGCGATCTCGACCTGGCGGTCGAAGCGCGGCAGCACGGCGTCAAGCGTGGCGCGATGGCCGGCTTCGGACGAGGAGGCGAGCGCATCCGACACCGCGACCACCCGGTAGCCCCGGTCAATCGCTGGAAGCAGCGTGCCGAGCACGCAGACGTCGGTCTCGACGCCGGTGAACACGAGCGTGTCCGCATCGAGGCGGTCGAGGAGTTCGGCGAAGGCCGGCACCTCGAAGGCCGAATAGGTGGGCTTGTCGATGACGAGCCCCGGGTCGGCGTGCGGCAGAAGCTCGTCGACGAGGTCGACCATCGCCGCGTCCATGTTGCGCCCGGTGAACTGCGCCCAGTGCCGGTAGTAGTCGCGCCACATGCCCGGCGCATTGTCATGGTGGTGGGGCACCACGAAGCGCGTCCACACCGTCCGGCCGGGCTTTGCGCGGGCGAGACGGACGACGTTCGGCACGATCGCCGGGATCGCCGTGCACTGCCAGGCCGTCTCCTCCGCGAAAAGGCGCTGCAGGTCGACCGCGACGTGGACGGTGCCGGGGCCGAGGGGGCCGAAGGGAAGCATCAGTGTCAGTCCCTGATCAGGATCGTCTGCTTCGGCGGGAAGGCGAGCGTCACCGCCGCTCCTGCCTCGACGGCCGGCCCGCCGGTGCGGTTCTGCGAGAACACCGTCAGCGGCGCGCCGCCGGGGCCGTCGAGCAGGTAGGTCGAGGCCGCACCGGCATAGACCACCTGCCGCACCGTCGCCGGCACGGCGTTGTGGCCGGCGGGAGCGGCGCCCCAGGCCGGGACGAGCGCGATCTTCTCCGGCCGCACCGCGAGCAGCGCCTTGGCGCCCGGCGTGGGCAGGGCGTCATCGGTGCGCACCAGCGCGCCGCCGACCATCACGCCGCCCTCCGCCACCACCCCCTCGAGGAAGTTCGCATCGCCGAGGAAGCTCGCGGCGAAGCGCGTCGCCGGCCGCTCGTAGACCTCGCCGGGCGCACCGGCCTGGACGATGCGGCCGCGGTCGAGGATGGCGACGTGGTCGGAGAGGGCGAGCGCCTCCTCCTGGTCGTGGGTGACGAAGATCGTGGTGATGCCGACCTCGCGCTGGATGCGCTTCAGCTCTACCTGCATTTCCTGGCGGAGCCGCCGGTCGAGGGCCGACAGCGGCTCGTCGAGGAGCAGCACCCGCGGCCGGGTGACGATGGCGCGGGCGAGCGCCACGCGCTGCTGCTGGCCGCCGGAGAGTTCCTTCGGCCGCCGCGCGCCGAAGCCCGAGAGCCGCACCATCTCGAGCGCCTCGCCGACGCGCCGGCGCGCCTCCTCGCCGCGCACGCCGCGGCGGGCGAGGCCGAAGGCGACGTTGTCGTCGACGCTCATGTGCGGGAACAGCGCGTAGGACTGGAAGACCATGCCGATGGCGCGCTTCCACACCGGCACGTGCGTTACGTCCTCGCCGCCGATGAGGATGCGGCCGCGGTCGGCGGTCACGAAGCCCGCGACGATCCGCAGAAGCGTCGTCTTGCCCGAGCCTGACGGGCCGAGCAGGCTCGTGAAGCGCCCGTCCGCGAAGGAGAGCGAGACGTCGTCGAGGACGGCCGTGGCGCCGTAGCTCTTGCCGATCGTTTCCGCATCAACGGCGGCCACCGAATCCTCCGACGTTGGTGAGCCGCGCGAAGAGGATGATGAGGATCATCGAGGCGGCGAGGAGCAGCGAGGAGACGGCGTTCACCTCCGGGGTGAAGCCCTTGCGGATCGAGGTGTAGATCTCGACGGGAAGCGTCGAGACGCCCGGCGTCGCCAGGAAATAGGAGATGACGAACTGGTCGAGCGAGACGGCGAAGGCGAACAGCGCCGCCGCCACGAGGCTCGGCATCAGGAGCGGCAGCGTCACCGCGAAGAAGGCGTGCAGTGGCGTCGAGCCGAGGCTCATCGCCGCCTCCTCGAGGTCGATGCGAGTGTTGTTGAGCCCGGCGCCGACGACGAGCACGACGTAGGGAATGGCGAGGGCGACGTGGCCGAGCACCATCGCGTGCAGGCCGCGGCCGATGCCGGTCCAGAAGAAGAAGACGAGCATCGCCGTGCCGATGATCAGCCAGGGAATGGCGATCGGCGGCAGGAGCAGCAGCTGCAGCAACGTGCGGCCGCGGAAGCGCCGGCGCGACAGGGCGACAGCCGCGAGCGCACCGATGACGGTGGCGAGCACCGTCGTCAGGATGGCGATCAGGACCGAGTTGCGCGTCGCGGCGAGCAGCTTGTCGTTGCCTGAAAGCTCCTCGAACCAGTGCGTCGTGAAGTCGAAGGGCAGGGCGTAGAGCGGCGAGGCGTTGAAGGCCATCGCCACCAGCACCGCCACCGGCAGATAGAGGAAGACGAGGACGAGGACGAGGAAGAGCTTGCCGGCGGCGGTCATCGCGCCCTCACGACAGCGTCAGACGGCCGCGCAGGGCGCGGGAGAACACGGCGAAGATCACCAGCACGACGGCCAGCATGATGAAGGAGAGCGCCGAGCCGAGCGGCCAGTTGAACGCCTGGGTGAACTGGTCCTCGATGACGGTGCCGATGGTGACGCCCGCCGTGCCGCCAAGGATGCGCGGCTCCATGAACGAGCCGATCACCGGCACGAAGATCAGCACCGAGCCGGCGATCAGGCCGGGGGCGGCAAGCGGCAGCACGATCTTGCCGAACACCACCGGCGCCCGCGCCCCGAGGCTCTGCGCCGCCTCCAGGATCTCGTCGTCGATGGCGACGACCGAGAGGTAGCAGGTGAGGATCATGTAGGGCAGGTACGCGTGCACCAGCCCGACGACGATGGCCGGATAGCTGTAGAGGATGCCGAGCGAGGGGGCGTCCGGCCAGACGACGCGCACGAGGTCGTCGAGGATGCCGTTCTCCCGCAGCACCATCGTCCACGAGAACACGCGCACGAGGCCGTTCGTCCAGAACGGCAGGATGACGAGGAAGAACAGCACCTCGCGGGTGCGGCCGTGGAAGGCACGCGACAGGGCGAGCGCCGCCGGCAGGCCGATGAGGGCGCAGATGCCGGTCGTCCAGGCGCCGAGCGCGAGCGAACGCAGCGCCACCTCGACGAGGTAGGGGCGGTTGAAGAAGACGAGATAGTGGGTGGCGGTGAACTCGACGGCGCGGTTGCCGAACGGCGCTGCCTTCAGGAACGAGAACACCAGCATGGCGACGAGCGGCAGGAAGATCGCCACCGTCAGCCACAGATAGGCCGGTGTCACCAGCGCCGCCGTGACGGCACCGGGAGAAAGGCGCCGCCGCGCCGGCGCGCCGCCGTTCGGCTCGCTCATGCCCGCCTCGCCTGTCGCCGGGGAAGGCGGCGCCGGAGGAGCCGGCGCCGCGAAGGTCGGTGCCTCGGGGCGTTCTTTCGCCTCAGGAGGCGTAGAACGCCTTCACCTCTTCCCAGGCGTCGACGAAGGCCTGGCGGCGCTCGTCGGGCATCGGCGACATGAACTGCAGCTGCTTCAGGTACTCGGTCTTGTGGATGAGCTTCTGCGGGTCGTCCGCCGGCAGCTCCTCCATCGCCTTGGCGTTCGCCGAGGCAGGCGCCCCGACCTCGGTCGCCCACTGAACGTAGAACTTCGGATCGATCATCCAGTTGATGAACGACACCGCCTCCGCCTTGTTCGGCGCCGAGGCCGGCACCGACAGGCCGTCCAGCCAGCCGATCGCACCCTGCTTCGGCACGATGAACTCGACCGGCAGCTTGAACGTCTTCTGCGACCGGCCGGCCGCGCCCGACCAGTAGATCGAGTAGTCGAACTCGCCGGCGGAGAACGCCTTGTTCCACTGGTCCTCGCTCGACCAGATCAGCTTGACGTTCGGCTTCATCGCCTTGAGCTTGTCGACGATGGCCTTCATGTCCTTCGGGTCGTTGATGTTCTCGCCGAACAGCAGCGCCGCGATGCCCACCTCGGTGATGGCGTCGTCATAGAGCGCGACGCGGCCCGCCGCCTCCGGCGACCACAGGATGTCCAGGCTGTCGGCGCCGGCCGCCTTGTCCTTGCGGACGCCGAGGCCGTTCATGCCCCACACCCAGGCGACGCCATAGGGCTTGCCGTCGAAGACGAAGTTCTGGCTGTCGCGCAGCGTCGGGTCGAGATCGCCGGAGTTCGGCACCGTGGCGAAGTCGATCGGGTCGAGCAGGCCCTCCTCGGCGATGCGGCTCGTCCAGGCGCTGTTGATCAGCGCGACGTCGTAGGCGCCCGGGTTGGTCCGCAGCTTCGTGAACATCTCCTGTTCGGAGTTGAAGTAGTCGTGGACCACCTCGATGCCGGTCTGCTCGGCGAACAGCTTCAGCGCCCAGGCCTCGTCGGTGCCGTAGCCCTGCCAGTTGAGGACCGTGATCTTGCCTGCAGCGCGGGCGCGCGGCATGCGGGCGGAGAGCGCGCCGGCGGCGACGCCGGCCCCGAGCAGGAGGTTGAAGCGACGCCGGTCGACGAGAGTGCGCATGATCGGACCCCTCCGATTGTTTGTATACGAACAGTTTGAGGCCGGCCCGGCGGCTCTGTCAACGGCGATGTGGTCAGCGCTCGCGCTGGGCCGCGACGAGACGCTCGTTGCCCATCAGGAGATGTTCGCGGCCGACCTTCACGAGGTCGAACGGCACGAGCTTGCCGTCGCCGTCCGGCATCTCGTAGCGGACGATGTCGGCCGTCGCGTGGGCCCGGTTGATCTTGGTCGGCAGGTAGGATCCGGTGCCGACCACGTCGACCGGGATGCCGAGATTGCCGAAGACGCGGCACTTCAGGACGTCGAAGCCGCTCGAGGCGACGATCGTCGGCGCCTTGTAGCCGGCATCGTCGAGCGCCTTGCGGAAGCGCACCACGCTCGCCGCCGTGACGCCGGTGCCGAACAGGCACTTGTCGCGGATCTCGTCCGAGGACTGGCCGTCTAGGTCGTCGATCATGAAGCCCTGGAGGGCGAGCTTCGCCACCTCGCCCGGGGTGCTCTTGTGGGTCCAGCGCAGGAGCGTCTCGACCGAGCCCGACCAGTCGAGGCCCTCGAGGTGGCGGCCGGCATGGGTATCGATGCGGAAGGCGAGCTTCTTGCCCGCCGCGTCGAGCCGCGCCTCCTCGAAGAACCAGCGGCAGACGGCGAGGGCGTCGGTGATCTCCCGCCCGTCATAGTCGACGAGCACCGTGTAGGTCGCCTCGTCGGGGAACGTCTCGGCATAGAGCTTCGCCGCCTCGAGCGTGGCGTTGCCGGTCTCCGGGTCGCCGCCGCGGGCAAGGATGCGCGCCTTGGCGTAGCCGATGAGGGCGTGCGGCATGGTGCCGAGGCCCTCGCTCGCCCCGAACAGCGGGGCGGCGATCGACGTCGAGGTCCCGACGAAGCCGATGGCGCCCATCAGCTGCGCCGTCCGCGAGCCGACGCTCGCCCCGTAGGAGCAGGCGAGGTGCATGTCGTCGCCCGTGCAGTGGCGCGCGTCCATGGCGATGAACGAGGCCTTCGGCATCGCCTGGCACATGGTGAAGGCGTTCATCGCCGACACGCAGGCGAAGCCGACGCGCTGCAGGAGCAGCGTCTCGAGCGGCGCGAGCGCCGTCATGCTGCCGGTGAGGTAGAGGAGCGGCTTGCCGGAGGCGAGGATCGTGCCTTCCGGCGCGATGCGGCGGATCTCCAGGGGCCAGCTGGCATCGGCCGGGTAGAGTTCCTCGAGCAGCTCGACGGCCCGCTCCACGGCAACGATGCAATCGGTGCGCAGGAAGACGGCGTAGGTGGCCCGGCAGTCGCCGTGGGCCGCAACGATCGCCGCGGTTTTCAGGAAGTAGGCGTCGCTGCGGCGGGCGATGTCCGACTTCAGCCGGTCGCGAGCGGGGAGGTCGGTCTGTCGCATGGCGGGGGTCCTCCCGTCTCGCCGCAATCGGCGGCGCACGATCCGTGCCCCACTTCCGCAAGAGTTTCAACCACGCGCGGGCGCAAGACAGGAGAGACGCGCTCTCCGCCCCGATCCGGCGGCATCCGCTGATGCATCTTCGGGCGTGATTATTTCTTGATCTTCTTTCATGCCGTTGTACACAATCCGACGCTCGCCCGGCCGCTGCGCGGGCAGGTCGGAGGCTGCGTGTGAAACCCTTTCCCCTGCGCCCATGTCGTCACCTGCGGTCGCACGCCCGATGACGCTGCCGCGGGTGCCCGGCCTCGCCGCCTTCGCCGCCGCCTTCGCCGAGGGCACGCTGACCCCGGCCGCGGCCATCGACCTCGTGCTCGGCCGGATCGCCGGCGGCGACCCCGCCGCCTGGATTGCCGTTCGCGACCGTGACGACCTCCTCGCCGAAGCAGCGGCGCTCGGCCCCCGGGACGAACGCCCGCTCTGGGGCGTGCCGTTCGCGGTGAAGGACAACATCGACGTCGCCGGCCTGCCGACCACCGCCGCCTGCCCAGCCTTCGCCTTCACGCCCGACCGCGACGCCACCGTCGTCGCGCGGCTGCGGGCGGCCGGCGCCATCCCCGTCGGCAAGACCAACCTCGACCAGTTCGCCACCGGCCTCGTGGGCGTCCGCTCGCCGCACGGCGCGCCGCGTTCGGTGTTCGACCCGGACTATGTCTCGGGCGGCTCGAGCTCCGGCTCGGCGGTGGCCGTCGCTTCCGGCCAGGTGCCGTTCTCGCTCGGCACCGACACCGCCGGCTCCGGCCGCGTGCCGGCCGGCTTCAACAACATCGTCGGGGTGAAGCCCTCCCTCGGCCTCCTGCCGACGACGGGCGTGCTGCCGGCCTGCCGCACCCTCGACTGCGTCTCCGTCTTCGCCACCACCGTCGCCGACGCGACCCTCGTGCGCCGCGTGGCGGAGGGCTTCGACGCCGCCGACGCCTATTCCCGCACCGGCGCCCAGCGCGTCCTGCCGGCGGGGCCTCTGCGGGTCGGCGTCCTCTCCGGCGACGACCGCATCTTCTTCGGCGACGCCGGGGCGGAGGCGGCCTATGACGCCGCCATCGCCCGCCTCGTCGCGGACGGTCACCGGCCCGTCGCCATCGACTACCGGCCGTTCCGCGAGACCGCCGAGGCGCTCTATGGCGGGCCCTGGGTGGCCGAGCGCCTCGCCGCCATCGAGCCCTTCTTCCAAGCTCACGGGGCGGCGATGGACCCGACGGTGCACGCCATCCTCGGCGGCGCGCGCGCGATGAGCGCCGCCGACGCCTTCCGCGGTCTCTACCGTCTCGCCGAGCTCCGCCGCCGCACCGAGCCCGAATGGGCGAAGATGGACGTGCTCCTCCTGCCGACGTCGCCCACCACCTACAGGGTCGACGAGGTGCTTGCCGACCCGATCCGCCTCAACGCCAACCTCGGGCTCTACACGAACTTCGCCAACCTGCTCGACTGCGCCTCCGTCGCGGTGCCGGCCGGCTTCCGGGAGAACGGCCTGCCCGTCGGGGTGATGCTGGTGGCGCCCGCCTTCCACGACGACGCCCTCGCGACCCTCGCCGATGGGCTGCACCGCGCCGGGGGCTTCGGGCCCGGCGTCGACCGTGCCGGATCGCTCGGCCCCACCGTGGCGGCGCTGCCGGCCCGCGCTGCGGCGGAGGCGAGTGGGCCGGCGCGGCTGCCGATCGTCGTCGTCGGGGCGCATCTCTCCGGCGAACCGCTGAACGGCGACCTCCTGGCGTGGGGCGGGGTGCTCGAGAAGGCCTGCCGGACGGCGCCGGACTACCGGCTCTACGCCCTTGCCGGAACTCGCCCCGAGAAGCCCGGTCTCGTCCGTGTGCCGGGCTTCGAGGGACCGGGGATCGCGGTGGAGCTCTGGTCGCTGCCGGCCGAGGCCTTCGGCCGCTTCGTCGCGGCGATCCCGGCGCCGCTCGGCATCGGCAAGATCACCCTCGAGGACGGCAGCGAAGCCCCGGGCTTCCTTTGCGAGCCCGGAGGCCTTGCGGCCGCCCGGGAAATCACCGATTTCGGCGGCTGGCGCGCCTTCCGGGCCGCCGGTCGGGCCTGACGGGCTGCGGCCGACGGCGCGAAGGCCGGTGGATCCGAGGCTGTGGTGATGCTGGGCAAGGACGAAGGGACCGTCACCGCCGGCGGCAGGCTGCGCGCCGCGATCGACGGCGGTGGGTTCGTCACCGCCCCCGGCGTCTATGATCTCATCTCCGCGCTGATTGCGGACCAGATGGGCTTCGGCGCGCTCTACGTCACCGGCTACGGGACCGTCGCCTCGTCCCTGGGGCTGCCGGATGCCGGCCTCGCCACCTACTCGCAGATGCTCGACCGCGTCAGCCGGATTGTCGAGATGACGAGGACGCCGGTGATCGCCGACGCGGACACCGGCTATGGCGGGCTTCTCAACGTCCGTCACACGGTCCGCGGGTACGAGCGGGCCGGGGTCGCAGCGATCCAGATCGAGGACCAGGAGTTCCCGAAGAAGTGCGGCCACACCCCGGGCCGCCGGGTGATCCCGATGCGGGAGATGGTGCGGAAGATCGCGGTCGCTTCCGATGCCCGGTCGAGCCGCGACTTCCTCATCATCGCGAGGACCGACGCGCGCTCGGAGCACGGCCTCGAGGAGGCGATCACGCGAGGCAACGCCTATGCCGAGGCCGGCGCCGATATCATTTTCGTCGAGTCGCCCGAGAGCCTGTCGGAGCTTGCCGAGATCGCCCGGCGCATCGCGAAGCCGACGCTCGTCAACCTCGTCGATGGCGGGCGCACGCCGATGGTGGGTGCCGCGGACCTTGCCCGCCTCGGCTTCTCCGTCGCCATCTTCCCGGTGATCGGATTCCTTGCCGCAGGCGAGGCGCTGAAGCAGGTCTATGGAGAAATCCGGGCAAACGGCGGGGTCAGCGGCCGCGTCCCGCTCTATCCGTTCGAGGCGTTCAACGAGCTGATGGGCTTCCCGGACGTCTGGCAGTTCGAGCGGCGCTACGCCGACGAGGACTGACGGGTCTGCTGCTGCGGCGACGGGGGACGCTCTGACCCCCTGTGCACCGTCGCCGCGATCCGGAGCCGCCGTCAGGCGGCCGGAACGGCGTCGATGATCGCCTTCAGCCGCGCCATCTCCTGCTTCGTCGCCTCGCGATACTTCTCGATCGAGGTGTCGACGACGTGGCTGCGGTCGAACTTGCGGAACTCCTCGATGGCGCGGAACTTGTCCTCCGCCGTGAGCGAGCGGCTCGGCCGGCCGCGCTCCGCCTTGATCAGCCACTCCTCGTAGCTCTTTGTGAAGTAGTGGTTGATCTGCGCGATCTCGTGGGTGCCGAAGGGCTGCCGCTTCGGCTGGATCGCCCGCTTCTTCTCGTTGAAGTAGAGGCCGTCCGTCAGGATGCAGAAGTGCGGCTTCACCCGCTCGATCTTCGCGATGCGGCAGATGCTCTTCGCCGACCGGCCGAACAGCGGATTGCGGGCAACGTCCTCGCAGCGGGTGAAGCGCTCGGTCACCAGCTTGTTGTCGTTGCGCTTCTTGTGCCCGTCGGAACCGAACAGCTTCCAGTGGATGGCGATGCCGTTCGCCTCGCTGTAGTCCTCGACGAAGTGGCGCACGTTGTCGTGATGCTTGAGGACAAGGAACTCGTCGATGTCGATGAAGCCGATCCACTCGATCTCGTCGCGGTATTTCTCGACGGCGGCGGTGTAGCAGGGCACCTGCGGACCCGTTTCGGCGTCCTTCGGCCAGACCCAGAGGTTGAGGTCGATCTCGCCGGCGTCGGCGAGCGCCTTCAGCATCGCCGGCCCGTGATCGGTGCTCTCGTTGTCGTAGATGATGATCTTCTCGAAGCCGATGACCTTGCTGTGGGCGATCCACTCGAGGAGGTAGGGCCCCTCGTTCTTGGCGATCGCGCAGACCGCGATGGTATCGCTCTTCATTCGGTCAGGTCCGGGTTCGTGGGGATCGGGGGCGTATAGCGGACGGGTCCATGCGAGGCAACCGAAGGCCGGCCGGCCTCAGCCGCCGGGCGGCGGTGTCGAGGTCGGCTCGAGCAGCTCGTAGCCGGCGGGATTGTCCGGACAAAGGCCGCCGCCGCACTCGAGCACGGTGGAGACACCGTTGCCGAGGGCGAGGAGCCCGGCGAGGGCCAGCGCCGCCGTGCCGAGGCGCGGCAGGCCGGCGGGACGCGGCGGCTCGAACTGCCGGTCGAAGAGGAGCATCACCGCGCTGCCGGCGACCATCGCGGCGAAGACCACGAACGCCCACGTGTAGAAGTGCAGCCCGAACAGCGCCTCGCCATAGGCACCGGTGTTCGGCGCGACGTGCAGGAGCACCTGCCGCACCGCCGCCGTCGCCCCGACGAGCGAGGAGAGGATCACGATGCCGTAGTGGCTCGGCCGCGGCCCGAAGCGGGTGTTGAGGGCAAGACCCATCGCCGCGCAGACGAAGCCCGCCCGCTGCAGCAGGCAGAGCGGGCAGGGGAGTTCGGCGTTGGCGAACTGGTCCCAGAAGGCGACGACGAGGATCGCCGAGACGGCGAAAAGTCCGGCGATGTTGAGGGCACGGGAGACGTCTGCGGACATCGGATGTCCTCTCAGAACGCAAGGGGCAGCGTGTCGGTGGCGTGCAGGCGGAAGAGCACGCCGAGCGCGATGAGCGACAGCGCCCACAGGGCGACGGCGATCCACCGCCGGCCCGCCCACACCGCCAGCATGGCCAGCGCACACCCGAAGAACGGCACGCTCATCATCGCCCGTAGCTCCCCTGGGGCGGTCCGTTCGCCTCGTCCGGCCGCGCCGCCGCGCCTGCGACCGGACGCGTGCACCCGGAGCCGAATCGCTGATCGCCGTTCACGCCACTCTACATCGCCCCTCCTGCGTCCCGAAGCATCGGCCTCCTCACGCTCCCTCCCTCCCACGGGGTCCTTCTCCGCCTCCCTCTCTCGGGGTCATTCCCGGCCTTGTGCCGGGAACCCATTCGCTTCCGCGATGAAGACCTCGATCGGGGGCACTGGGCGGGCGTTGCATGGGTTCCCGGCACAAGGCCGGGAATGACGACGGAGAGGGAATGCAGGGAGGCGAGGTTCATCGTGGACGCGAGGCGGCCTGTTCCACTGCGCTCTCCCGCGAATGTGACTGCCGCCCCCCACCCCTCAGAACTGCAGCGTCCCGGCGAACGCCTCGTCGACCGGCACCTGCCAGGCGTTGACCAGCCGGTTCGTCTCGTTCGCCATGCCGACGACCGCGACGAGCTCGCCGAACATCTCCGCCGTCATGCCCTGCTTCGCCGCGCCGCGGGCGTGCGAGCGGATGCAGTACTCGCAACCGTTCGTGATCGACACTGCAAGGTAGAGAAGTTCCTTTGTACGAGCATCGAGCGCCCCCGGAGCCATCACCTCCTTCAGGCTCTCCCAAGTGCGAACCAATGTTGGCGGATGGTTCGCAAGAGCCTTCCAGAAGTTGTTGACGTCCTTGACGCCGCGAGACTGCTTGATGTCGTCGTAAATCCGGCGTACGTCGTCGCCCGCCTCGTCATACTCGATGAGCCGCCCGGTCAACATTGAATTCCCGTCCTTCTCCCAAGGGGCGGCGAAGCAGCACCGGCGTGCCCGTCGCCTCCCCAGCGGGTTCTGCCCGCGCCTGCCCGTGTGCGCCGGTGCCTTCCCGCCGTGCGTCCAAGCTAACCCGGAGCCGTGCCTATGGAAGTCCTCGATCCGACGTCGCTGGCCCTTTGGATCGGCGCGCTCGCGGTGGCGAGCGTCGTCGCCGGTTTCGCTGCCGGCCTGCTCGGTGTTGGTGGCGGCATCATCACGGTGCCGGTGATGTTCCAGATCTTCGTCTTCATGGGCCTGCCGCCGGCCCTCGCCATGCAGGTCGCCGTCGGCACCTCGCTGCTCACCATCATCCCGACCGGCTTCATGTCCGCCCGCAGCCACTCGAAGCGCGGCGCCGTCGACTGGAAGCTCATCCGCAGCTGGGGCCCGCTCGCGCTCCTCGGTGTCCTCTGCGCGATCGTCATCGCCCGCTACGTGGACGGCAAGGTGCTCTCCGGCGTGTTCGCGGCGGTCGCCCTCGTCGTCGCCCTCGACATGTTCCTCCGCCGCAATGGCGGACAGGTCTCGGACGGCTTCCCGAACGCCGTCGTGAAGCACCTCATCGGCTTCTTCATCGGCGGCTTCTCGACGCTGATGGGCATCGGCGGTGGCACGCTCAGCGTGCCGATCCTCACCGCCGTCGGCTACCAGATCCGCAACGCCGTCGGCACCGCCGCCGCGCTCGGGCCGATCATCGCGATCCCCGGCGCCATCGGCTTCGTGGTGAACGGGCTCGACGTGCCGGGGCGGCCGCCGTTCTCGATCGGCTACGTCAACCTCGTCGCCTTCGCGATGCTGTTGCCGGCCGGGCTGTTCCTGCCGGCGGTCGGCGCCAGGGTCGCCCACAGGATCCCGCAGCGCTCGCTGAAGCTCCTGTTCGCCGCCTTCCTGTTCGTCACCGCCGTCCGCATGGGCTGGGGCATCGTCTTCGGCAAGTGAGGCCTCAGCCCGCGGCGAGCGCCACGGCGATCGCCGCGCCGAGGGCGGCGTTGTTGCGGACGAGCGCGATGTTCGCCTGTAGGCTGCGGCCGGCGGTGAGGGCATTGACCCGGGCGAGCAGGAAGGGCGTCACGTCCTTGCCCGCGACGCCCGCCGCGGCCGCCTCCTCGACGGCGCGGGCGATCTCCGCGTCGATCGCCGCCGCCGGCAGGGCGTCCGCCTCGCGGATCGGGTTGGCGACGAGCACGCCGCCGCCGCCGAGCCGCCAGTGCAGCGCCGCGGCGCGGGCGATCGCCGCCGCCTCGTCGAGCCGGTGCGGCACGGCCGAGCCGCTGTCGCGGGAGAAGAAGGCCGGGAAGGCGTCGGTGCCGTAGCCGATCACCGGCACGCCCTCGGTCTCCAGCACCTCGAGCGTCTTCGGGATGTCGAGGATCGACTTCGCTCCGGCGCAGACGACGGCGACCGGCGTCCGACCGAGCTCGCGGAGGTCCGCCGAGACGTCGAAGCTCGTTTCGGCGCCGCGGTGGACGCCGCCGATGCCGCCGGTCGCGAAGATGCGGATGCCCGCCATCGCGGCGGCCATCATCGTCGTCGCCACCGTCGTGCCGGCGAGGCGACCCTCGGCGAGCAGCACCGCAAGGTCGCGCCGCGAGGCCTTCGCCGCCGCCGGGCCGGCCTCGGCCACCCGCGTCAGCGCCGCATCGTCGAGCCCGACCACAATGCGGCCGTCGAACACCGCGATCGTCGCCGGCACCGCGCCGCCGGCCCGCACGACCGCTTCCACCGCCCGTGCCGTCTCGAGGTTCTGCGGAAAGGGCATGCCGTGGGTGACGATGGTCGATTCGAGCGCCACCACCGGCCGCCCCTCGGCGAGCGTCGCCGCCACCTCGGGATGGACGAGCAGGAGGTCGTCCGGATTCATCGGCGTCCGTGTCATGGGCGGTCTCCCGTCGCGAGGCGGCGCGCGAGCTCGGCCTCGAGGGCCGGCGTGCCGAGGTCGGTGCGGACGCTCGCCGCCGTTTCCAGCGTCACGGCCGCGAGTGCCATGCCGAAGCGCACGGCCTCCTGCAGGGCCGCGCCCCGCGACAGCCGCGAGAGCGTCCCGGCCACGAGCGCGTCGCCCGCGCCGGTGACGTCCACCACCGTTGCCGGCACCGCGGGCAGATGGGCCGGCGTTCCACCACTCTCGCACACCAAGGCGCCCGCCGAGCCGATGGTCAGCACCACCGACCCCGCCCCCCGCGCCGCGAGGGCCCCGGCGAGCGCGGCGGCGCCCTCGACGTCGCCGCCGAGGACGGGCACCGGCACGCCGGTGAGCGCCGCGGCCTCGTCGTGATTGAGGAAGAGCACGTCGATGCCGGCGAGGTCGCCCGGCAGGCGGAGTGCCTTCACGGTGGAGACGGCGTCGAGGGCGAGGCGGAAGGGCGAGCGTCGGCGAAGGGCGGCGAGGTCGGCGAGGGCGCCGGCAGCCGCGTTGCATTCGGCGAACACCCAGTCGGCGGCGGCAAGCCGCGGTGCCGCCTCGGCGACGAGGCCCGCATCGAGCCGGTCGAGCACATCCATGGCGGCGATGCCGATGACGAGTTCCCCGGCCGGATCGGTGACGGCGAGATAGTGCGCGGTCTCGGCCCCGACGACGATCCGCACCGCCTCCGTTTCCGTGCCGAGCGCCTCGATCATCGCCAGCACCTCGCGGCCGGCCGAATCGTCGCCGACGGCGGTGACGAGCTCGGTCGCGAGGCCGAGCCGGGCAAGGGTCTCGGCGACGTTGCGGGCGACGCCGCCGTGGCCGAAGGCGGCGATCACGGCGGGATTGGAGGTTCCGGCGACCGGCGGCTGCGCGAGCCGGTAGCCGCGGTCGATCGCCGCCCCGCCGAAGCAGAGGATGCGCGGACGGGCCGCCATTTCGGTCAGGCCGCGGCGCCGCCCGCCGCGGCGACAACAGCCTCGGTCTCGGCGATCCAGCCGAACAGGTTGTTCTCGGCGCGGATCAGCGTCAGGGCCGCCTCGTGGACGGCCGGCTCGAAGGCGGCGCAGGCGTCCTTGACGGTGAGGCAGTAGAAGCCGCGGTCGACCGCCTCGCGCAGCGTCGACTGCACGCAGCACTGGGTGGTGATGCCGGAGAGGATCAGCCGGTCGATGCCGAGCGCCTTCAGCTTCGCCTCGAGGTCGGTGCGGTGGAAGGCGCCGAAGCCCGGCTTGTCGACGACGATCTCGCCGCGCTCGGGCATGAGCTCCGGGATGAAGTCGTGGCCGGCCTCGCCGCGGATGAGGAAGCGCCCGAGCGGCCCGTCGCGGCCGGCGACCTTGCGTTCCCGCTTCATCGCCGAGGCATCGGCCATGTCGGGCGCATAGCCCTCGCGGGTGTGGATGAGTGTCCAGCCGGCGCGGCGTGCGGCGGCTGACAGCGCCGCGACCTGCGGGATCGCGCGCCGCAGCAGCGCGACGTCGTCGCCCGCCGCGGCGCAGAAGCCGCCGTCCTCGAGGAAGTCGCGCTGCATGTCGATGGCAAGGAGCGCCGTGCGCCCGGCCGGCGCGAGGAACATCCGTCCGTCCTCGCAAGCGATCTGCATTCGTGCCGCTCCCGTCCCCTTCGCCCCGATCGGCGGAGCGAGACGAGAAGCACGCCGGCGTGGCGCCGGCAAGGCCCGCCCTTGCCGCCTGCGCGGCCGCTGGCGCACAGTTGCCACCAGGACGGCGAGCGATGGGGGCGGGACTGGCCGAGGGTGGGCACGGAAAGCGGGCAGGACGCGGCGGTCCGGCCAAGCGGCCGGCGCCGGCGGCGGCGGGCGGTGCGCCACGGGTCGCGGCGCCGCCGGCTCGCCCGTTCCGTGGCGCCGTATCGGACGTCGACCTCCGGCTCCTGAAGGTGTTCCGTGTCGTCGTCGAGCACGGCGGCTTCGGCCCGGCCGAGGTCGTTCTCGACAAGTCGAAGTCGGCGATCAGCCTCGACATCTCCGGCCTCGAGCAGCGTCTCGGCGCAAAGCTCTGCACGCGCGGCCGTGGCGGCTTCGCGCTGACGGAGGAGGGGCACGCCGTCTACCTCGCGGCGCGCCAGCTGTTCGACGACCTCGCCGCCTTCGGCGACCGCGTCGCCACTGCCACCGGCCAGCTCGCCGGGGCAGTGACGGTTTTCCTCGTCGACAACATCGTCTCCATCGCCGCCGAGCCGATCGCGAGCGCCCTCGGCGCCTTCGCCGCCCGCCATCCGCGGGTCGCGCTCACGCTCGAATCGGCGACGCCCGGCGGCGTCGAGGCGGCGGTGCTCGACGGTCGCGCCGATCTCGGCATCTCGGTGCTGCCGCGCACGGTCGGCGCGCTCGACGCCGTGCCGCTCTTCGAGGAGGAGCTCGGCCTCTATGCCGGTTGCGGCCACCCGCTGTTCGCCGCCGCCGGAGACGCGGCGGAACCCGTCGCCCCCGAGGTCGTGCGGGGCCACGCGCTCGTCCGGCCGAGCGTCACCGACGATCCGGGCTTCGCGGCAATGGTGGAGGGCTTCCCCCTGCGGGCGAGCGCGAGCAACCTCGACGCCCGCGTCCTCCTCGTCCTCTCCGGCGCCTTCCTCGGCTTCCTGCCGCCGCACTATGCCGGAGCGTGGGTGGCGCGCGGCGAACTCGCCGCCGTGCGGCCCGACCTGTTCGCGACGCGCAACCTCTTCCAGCTCGTCACCCGCCGCGCCGCGCCGCCGTCCGCGGCCGCGCGCGCCCTGCGCGGCGACCTGCTGACGGCGTTCGGGCGGACCGGATAGGCGGTGTCCGCACCGCCGTGGCGGTGCGGGGAGGCGGTGTTGCGGTCAGCCCTTCTCCACCGTCTGCTCGATGGCGCCGAAGATCGAGTGGCCGGCCTTGTCCTTCATCTCGATGCGCACCGTGTCGCCGAAGGCGAGGAAGGACGTCTTCGGAGACCCGGAGAGGATGGTCTCCACCGTCCGCTGCTCGGCGATGCAGGAATAGCCGACGCCGCCTTCGGCGATCGGCCGCCCGGGGCCGCCGTCGGCGCCCTTGTTGGAGACGGTGCCCGAGCCGATGATCGCGCCGGCCGACAAGGGCCGCGTCTTCGCCGCATGGGCGACGAGGGTGGGGAAGTCGAAGGTCATGTCGACCCCGGCGTCGGCGCGCCCGTAGGGCTTGTCGTTCAGCGACACGAGCAGCGGCAGCGACAGCTTTTCGCCGTCCCACGCCCCCTCGAGCTCGTCCGGGGTCACCGCCACGGGCGAGAAGGCCGAGGACGGCTTCGACTGGAAGAAGCCGAAGCCCTTGCCGAGCTCGGCCGGGATGAGGTTGCGCAGCGACACGTCGTTGACGAGCATCAGGAGGCGCACGGCCGAGCCGGCCTCCTCGCGGCTCGCCCCCATCGGCACGTCGTCGACGACCACCGCCACCTCGGCCTCGAAGTCGATGCCGTAGTCCTCGCTCGCCATGCGGATCGGCTCGCGCGGGCCGAGGAAGGCGTCGGACCCGCCCTGATACATCAGGGGATCGCTCCAGAAGCTCGGCGGCATCTCGGCGCCCCGGGCCTTCCGCACGAGCTCGACGTGGTTCACGTAGGCCGAGCCGTCCGCCCACTGGTAGGCGCGCGGCAAGGGCGACAGGGCGTCGTGCTCGTGGAAGCGCTCGCTCGGCACGGCGCCGAGCTCGAGATCGTGGGCGAGGTCGGCGAGCCGGGGCGCGACGTGCGCCCAGTCGTCGAGGGCCGCCTGCAGCGTCGGCGCGATCGGCCGGGCGGAGATGCAGCGGGTGAGGTCCTTCGACACGACGACGAGCATGCCGTCGCGGGTGCGGTCGCGCAGGGTGGCGAGCTTCATGCGGGGGTCCACTCCGGACGGGCGGGATCGAAGTTGCGGTCGAGGCCGTCCCAGCAGGCCGCGTAGTCGGGCTGCAGGGTCGGCAGGCGGGCGGCGAACTCGGTCAGCTGCTGGGCGTAGCGGGTCTCGAACATGAAGGCCATCGTACCGGAAAGCTTCACCGGCTTCAGGTCAACCGTGCTCGCCTTTAGGAACGCTTCCGTGTCCGGCCCGTGCGGCAGCATGCAGTTGTGCAGGCTCATGCCGCCCGGCACGAACCCGGTCTCCTTGGCGTCGTAGCGGCCGTAGATCAGCCCCATGAACTCGCTCATGATGTTCATGTGGTACCAGGGCGGGCGGAACGAGTGCTCGGCCACCATCCACCGCTCCGGGAAGATGACGAAGTCGACGTTCGCCGTGCCGGCCTCGCCCGACGGCGCCGTCAGGACCGTGAAGATCGACGGGTCCGGGTGGTCGAACAGCAGCGCGCCGACCGGCGAGAAGGTCCTGAGGTCGTACTTGTAGGGCGTGTAGTTGCCGTGCCAGGCGACGACGTCGAGCGGCGAGTGGCCGATCTCGGTCACGTGGAAGGCGCCGCACCACTTCACCGTCAGCCGGCAGGGCGTCTCCTTGTCCTCGTAGGCGGCGACCGGGGTCTTGAAGTCGCGCGGGTTGGCGAGGCAGTTGGCGCCGATCGGGCCACGCTCGGGCAGGGTGAACTTCGCCCCGTAGTTCTCGCAGACATAGCCGCGCGACGGCCCGCCGACGGGCTCCACCTTGAACTTCATGCCGCGCGGGATCACCGCGATGTCGCCGGCAGCGATCTCCATCAGGCCGAGCTCGGTGAAGAGCCGCAGCGCCCCGGCCTCCGGCACGATCAAGAGCTCGCCGTCGGCGTTGTAGAAGTAGTCGTCCACCATCGGTGCGGTGACGAGATAGACGTGCGCCGCCATCCCGGTCTGGGTGTAGACGTCGCCGGCGGTCGTCATCGTCCGCATGCCGGTGACGAAGGTGACGGCCTCCTCCGGCATCGGCACCGGGTCCCAGCGCAGCTGGGCGAGCGGCAGGCCGTGGCGGACGATGTGCGGCGCCGTCTTCCAGTGCGGCACCTCGATCTCGCGGAACGTCGTCGCGTGGCGCACGGAGGGGCGCATCCGGTAGAGCCAGGAGCGCTCGTTCTGGCCGCGCGGGGCGGTGAACGGCGAGCCGGAGAGCTGCTCGGCATAGAGCCCGTAGGCGCAGCGCTGCGGCGAGTTCTGCCCCTGCGGCAGGGCACCCGTCACCGCCTCCGTCTCGAAATCGTTGCCGAAGCCCGGCATGTAGCTGAGCGTCATCGCGTCCTCCTCGACCCGCCCGTCTTTGCCTTCGCCACCTGCTTGCGGGCGGGTCGTCGGGCGCGCTATCGTTATCAAACATATCATCTCATATGAAACGATCGTCAAGCATCGGAGGGCGCGAAGGTGACCGACGGGGAGGGGCCCGGCCTCGATCTCGACCGCTTCCTGCCCTACCAGGTGAGCGTGCTGGCCGCCCGGCTGAGCGCCGCCCTGTCACGCGTCTACGCCGAGCGCTTCGGCATCTCGATCGCCGAGTGGCGGGTGATCGCCCACCTCTCCCAGCACCGCAAGGTGTCGGTCCGCGAGGTGCAGGCACGCGTCGCCATGGACAAGTCGAAGGTCAGCCGCGCCGCCGCGCGCCTCGAAGCGGCAGGCCTCGTCGAGAAGCGCGTCAACACCGCCGACCGCCGCCTCGTCGAGCTGTCACTGACCCGCAGGGGCCGGCGCCTCTACGGCGAGATCGCCCCGCTCGCCCTCGCCTTCGAGGCGGACCTCCTCGCCGGCCTGCCGGCGGCTGAGGTCGCCGCCTTCCGCGCCGCCACTGCGGCGCTGCTCGCCCGCACCGAAGCCGTGGTCGTGTCCGAGGAGCACGACCCGGACTAGCGGAGGCCAATCGTTGTCATCGAGACGAACGGCTGACCTGCCGGTGACGGGTGTGCCGACGGCGGCTGGGGTGCCCGTGCGCTCGTTGCCGTTGGCGAGATCTCAGATGCCATGCCCAGACGCGGACGGCGCGGCCCAAGGATCGGGCCGCGTCAGACGGTCTCCCACGCGCCGCTGTCGCCGGAGCGAAAGACGGCGTCGATGACCTTCTGGTTGGCGACCGACTCCTCGAGCGTGAAGACGCGGTCCGACCCGCCGCGTGCGGCGCGCACGAATGTCTCCACCTCGAGCTGATACTGCTCGGTGCCGGGGAAGCGGTAGACGGTCGCCTCGGTGTGCGACGCGTTGTGCAACTCGATGCGGTGGTGGTCGTAGCGGCCCGCATTGAAGGGCGCATGGACCTCGATGAAGCCGCGGTCGCCGTGGAACACCATCACCTGCCGGGCGGCGAGCTGCGTCGCCACGTAGAAGGTGAGGTCGAACTCACCGAAGTCGGCGCGAACGGTCGAGTAGACATCGGTCCCGAAGGTGCGGTCGCGCTCGACCGAGGCGTGGACACGGCTCGGCTCGCGGTCGGTGACGAACCGCGTCGAGACGACGGGATAGACGCCGATGTCCGGCAGCGCACCGCCGCCGAGCGCGAGGATGTTGCGCATGTTGGCCGGGTCGTCGTTGAAGTAGGTGAAGGCGCCCTGCACATGGCGCAGCCGCCCGATCGCCCCGTCGCGGATCAGCTCGCGGACCCTGATCCACTGGGGGTGGTAGATCACCATGAAGGCTTCGCAGACGAGGACCTTGTACTGGTCCCGCGCCGCGATCACCGGCGCGATGTCAGCGGCGGCAAGCGCCAGCGGCTTCTCGACGAGCACGTGCTTGCCCGCCGCGGCGGCGCGGATCGCCCACTCGACGTGCTGGGACGTCGGTAGCGGAATGTAGACGCCGTCGACCGCATCGGACGCGAGCAGCGCTTCGTAGGACGAAAAGGCGTGCGGCGCGCCGAAGCGCTGGGCGAGCGCCGCCGCCCGCTCGCCGTCACGGCTGGCGATGGCGCTGAGGACACCGTTCTGCGACGCCACGATCGCCGGGATCACGTGCTCGCGCGCGATCCTCGCCGTCGACAAGACACCCCACCGAAACATCAACAAGCCCCGTTCATCTGGTGGACCGGCCCCCGCCGCCGGCCGGGTCGTGACCCGCGGACTGCATGGCGATGACCGCGTCCGTGTTGGCGAGCAGCCGCCGCACGGCCTTGCGCGCCGCTTCCGGCCGCCTCAGCCGGATATTCTTCTCGATGTCCTCGTGCAGGTCCTGCGCGTGCCGGAGATCATCGATCTCGCGCGTCACGAAGACGAACAGCCCTTCGAGGGCGGAGTCGATCAGGGCTCCCAGCGGCAGCAACAACTCGTTGCCGGCCGCCCGCAGGACCGCGAGGTGGAACCGCGTGTCCGCCGCCGTCCGCTCGCTCAGCGTCCGGGCCGTCCCCATTTCCCGGCAGGCGCGGGAGATCGCCTCGAGCTCCTCATCCGTGCGCCGCGTCGCGGCGAGGGCCGCCGCCTCCGGTTCGATGATGTAGCGGAACTCCTGGACCGTCTTCAGGAACTCCCGGCGTTCCGGCGAGGCCGCATACCAGGTGAGCACCTCCCGATCGAGGAGGTTCCACCGCTCGCGCGGCTGCACCCAGCTGCCGATCTTCGGGCGCGAGGCGAGAAGGTTCTTGGCCAGCAGCATCTTGATCGCTTCGCGCACGACCGAGCGGCCGACGCCGAACATCTCCGACCATTCGGCCTCGTTGGGCAGGATCGTGCCGGGCGGATAGTCCCCCCGCACGATCCGCTGGCCGATCTCGTTCGCGACCGAGAAGTGCACGAACGTCCCGGAGATTCTCGGCGAGGCCGGACGGCCGGCGACGGCCGGCCGCCGTGCGTCGTCGGTTGCCAGGACCCCCTCGGGAGCGTTCGCTTCGCCCTTGCGCCGACGTCCGCTCGCCACAGTCCCCACACCTCACGTTTCGCTGTCGCGATAGGCCCTGATGCGGTCGAAGGCAACGGCCAGAATGATGAAGCTGCCGACGAAGGCGCCCTGCCAGAACGTGCTGATGCCGAGCAGGATGAGGCAGTTGCGGATCACCTCGATGAGGGCCGCACCGACCACCGAGCCGAACACCGTGCCGGCCCCGCCGAGGAGGTTGGCCCCGCCGATGACGGTCGCGGCGATGACGCTGAGCTCCATGGACTGTCCGAGATTGGTGGTGACGCCGCCGAGCCAGCCGGCTTCCAGCACGCCCGCGATCCCCGCCATCAGCGCGGAGAACATGTAGACCGTGACTTTCGTGCGCCGGACGGCGACCCCGGTGAGGCGAGCCGCCCGTTCGTTGGCGCCGATGGCGTAGACGTGCGTGCCCCAGCGCGTCCACGACAGCACGAGGCTGGTGACGACCGCCAGAAGAACGAGCGCGATCACCGGATTGGCGATGCCGAAGGTCGACCCGCCGCCGAGCGCGAAGAGCAGTTTCTCGTCGGGGCCGAACTGGAAGATCATCTTGTTGTTGGACAGCACCATCGCGGCGCTGCGGACCAGCGACAGCATGCCGAGCGTGACGACGAAGGCGGGGATGCGCAGGTAGGCGATCAGCACCCCGTTGACGAAGCCGACGAGGAGCGAAGCGGCCAGCGCCAGGGCGGCGCTGACGGCGAGCGAATGGCCGGCGTTCATGCTGATCGCCAGCACCATCGCCGACAGGCAGAGCACCGAGCCGACCGACAGGTCGATGCCGCCCGAGACGATCACCACCGTCATGCCGAGGGCCACGATGGCGACGAAGGCAAAGTTGCGCGTCACGTTGAAGAGGTTCTGCGACGTGGCGAAGGTGTCGGTGGCGAGGGTGAGCACCACGCAGGCGATGACTGCCGCGACGAACACCCAGAATGCCTGCTGACCGAGCAGGGAGCCGAAGCGCGACGTGGTGCGCGCCGAGATCGCCGCGTCCAGCCCGGCGGCAGGGGAGGGCGCGCCGGTCTCAGGCATGTTCGATCGCTCCGGTGATCAGACCCGTGACCTCCTCCGGCGATGTCGCGGCGGTCGGCTTGTCGGCGACCTTGTGGCCACGCCTCAGGACGACGATGCGGTCCGTCACGGAGAAGACGTCGGGCATGCGGTGGCTGATCAGGATGACGGCGATGCCCTGCCGTTTCAGCTCCCGCACGAGGTTGAGCACCTCGGCGACCTGGCGCACCGAGATCGCCGCCGTCGGCTCGTCCATCAGCACGATCTCGGCGTCGCTGACGCGGGCCCGCGCGATGGCGACGGCCTGTCGCTGGCCGCCCGACATCGACTTCACGGTGTCCCGCGGCCGGGTCTCGGAGCGCAGTTCCCGGAAGAGCTCGGCAGCGCGCCGGTTCATCGCCGCATAGTCGAGGATCCTGAACGGGCCTAACGCGCGCGTGATCTCCCGTCCGAGGAAGACGTTCACGGCGGCCGTCAGGTTGTCGCAGAGCGCGAGGTCCTGGTAGACGATCTCGATGCCGTTGCGCCGGGCTCCGACCGGCCCGTGAAAGACGGTCTCCCGGTCCTTGATGAAGATCTTGCCTGCCGAGGGCGGGAAGTTGCCGGCGATGATCTTCGCCAGCGTCGACTTGCCGGCGCCGTTGTCCCCCATCAACCCGAGGACTTCGCCCGGTTGCAGCGAGAACGAGATGTCGCTGAGGGCCCGGATTGCCCCGAAGCGCTTCGAAACCCCCTCCAGCCGCAGCGCCGTCATGCTCTCCCTCCGCGCTTTCAGCGTCATTGGAGGCGATCGCCCACCGTCCGTCAATAGCACGACAAATCAGATTTATCCGATTTATCAGACAATATCTTGACGACGCCGGCGGCCGGGTCTTTAGTCGTGGCGACGGGAGAGAGGCCGGATGCGTGTCCTGATCACGGGAGCGACGGGCAAGGTCGGGCGGGCGCTGATCGCGCGTCTGCGGCAGGCGATGCCGGCGCTGCCGATCCGGGCCCTCTGTCACAACCGGGTCCTGCCGGAGGGGCCGGCGCTTGCCGTGATGCGCGGCACCATCGCCGACCGCGAGACTTGCCGGGAGGCCGTCGAGGGCGTCTCGCATGTCGTCCACCTCGCGACCTGCAAGGAGATCCCGGAGGAGGTGATGGACGTCACCGTGAAGGGGCTCTTCTGGCTCCTCGAGGCGTTCCGGGCGAGCCCCGATGCCGAGCGCTTCATCCTGATCGGCGGCGATGCGGCGGTCGGGCACTTCTTCCATCGCCACCCGCGCCCGATCACCGAAGACGCGCCGCATCTGGCCTATCCCGGTTGCTATGCCCTCTCGAAGGTTCTCGAAGAGGTGATGGTCGAGCAATACGGCGTCCAGTACGGCCTCGACTGGTGCTGTCTGCGGGCGCCGTGGATCATGGAGAAGGATGACTTCCGCCACACCCTGTCGTTCGGAGACGATCTCTTCGGAGGTCCGGACTGGAAGACGATGGTGCCGCCCGAGGATGTCGAGCGGCTGCGGAAGACCGGGACCGTGCCGCTCCTCGTCGACGCCGACGACGTGCCGGTCCGGCGCAACTTCGTCCACGTCGACGACCTCGTCGACGCCATCGTCCTCGCGCTGACGGCGCCCGTCGCCCGCCAGCGCCTCTACAACATCGCGATGGACGAGCCGGTCGACTACGGCGCGCTCGCCGCCTACCTCGAGCGGACGCGCGGCCTGCCGTCCGTGCGGGTGCAAGGTCCCTACGTCAGCAACTGGTTGGACAACACCCGGGCCAAGGCGGAGCTCGGCTGGCGGCCGTCCTACGACCTTCCAAGGCTCGTCGAGGCGGCCTGGACGTACGCGCGCGCCGCGGATGACCCCCGGCGCGTCTGGTATCCGGGCTGAAACAGCAATTGATCAGAAGAAGAGGGAGGACAACGCCATGCAGATCAGGTCGCTCATCTTCGCCGGGCTCGCCATCGCGGCGTTCGGCAGCACGGCATCGGCTGAAGACAAGACGCTCGCGATCGTCGTGAAGGGCCTCGACAATCCCTTCTTCGAGCAGATCAACCTCGGCTGCCAGAAATGGAACAAGGAGAACGCCGAGAGCGGCTACACCTGCTTCTACACGGGGCCCGCCTCCAGTGCCGACGAGGTCGGAGAAGTCCAGATCGTCGAGGATCTCCTGAACCGGCCTGACATCAAGGCCATCGCCATCTCGCCCTCGAACGCGCCGCTGATGGCGAAGCTGCTCCGCGAGAAGGCGCCGAACATTCCGGTGATGACGATCGACGCCGATCTCTCCGCGGCCGACGCCGCCCTCCGCAAGACCTATCTCGGCACCGACAACTACCAGATGGGCGTGAAGTTCGCCGAGCACCTGAAGGCACTGAAGCCCGAAGGCGGCACGGTCTGCCTGCAGCTCGGCAACGTCGCCGCCGACAACATCAACCAGCGCGCCGCCGGCACGCGCGACACCCTGTCCGGCCAGAAGGGCATCGATCGCCTGACCGGTCAGGGCGGCTGGACCGAGATTGAGGGATGCCCGGTCTTCACCAACGACCAGGTCGATCTCGCCAACCAGCAGATGGCCGACACCTTCGTCGCCAATCCCGACCTCACCGCCTTCATGCTGATCGGCGGCTGGGCGCAGTTCGCGCCGCAGGCCTACGCCCAGGTCACCGACCAGGTGATGGACAAGCTGAAGTCGAAGGACCTCGTCATCGTCGCCGGCGACACCCTGCCGCCGCAGATGGAGGCTCTCAAGGCCGGCCGCAGCCACGTCCAGGTTGGCCAGCGGCCCTTCGAGATGGGCTACCGCGCGCCGAGCGTGATGATCGACCTGATCAACGGCAAGACCGTCGATCCGATCATCTACACCGGCCTCGACGAGTGCACGAAGGACAACGCCGCGAACTGCATCGGCGGCTGAGACCGGCGGGGGCGGCCGGCCTTCGTTCCGGCCGCCCATCGCATGCCGGGCCGGCGCCCGGATAGCCGCATCCACACACCTTCCTTCATGACGTCCAGACAGATGGGAGATTGCACGATGTCGATCCGTCTCAGCAGCCTCGTCGTCGCCACCACCATCGCCTTGACCTCGACGCTGGCGATCGCCGACGACAAGAAGACCCTCGTCTTCGTCGTCAACGGCGCCTCCGACTTCTGGAAGCTCGCCGAGGCGGGCGTGAAGAAGGCGCAGGCGGAACTGCCGAACTACGACCTCGAGTTCAAGTATCCCGAGCAGGCCGCGGCCGCCGTCCAGCAGCGTCTCATGGACGACCTAGTGGCCGCCGGGGTCTCCGCCATCATGGTCAGCGCGGTCGACCCGAAGACCTCGACCGACGCGCTCAACCGCATCGGCAGCCAGGTGCCGCTGTTCACCACCGACAGCGACGCCCCCGACACCAACCGGGTCGCCTACATCGGCTCCTCCAACACCGACGCCGGTCGCCAGGCCGGCGAGATCGCCCTGAAGGCGATGCCCGAGGGCGGCCGGTGCGTCGGCTTCGTCGGCCTGCCCGGCGCCGACAACGCGCGCGAGCGCATCGAGGGCATGAAGGCCGCGATCGCCGGCTCCAAGATAGAGCTGGTGGACGTGCGCGGCGACGACATCGACATGACGCGCGCCAAGCGCAACGTCGAGGATGCGCTCGCGGCCGACCCCGACATCGACTGCATGGTCGGGTTCTATTCCTACAATCCGCCGCGCATCTACGAAGTGCTGAAGGAATCCGGCAAGCTCGGTCAGGTCACCGTCATCGCCTTCGACGAGGACCCGATCACGCTCGGCGGCGTCCGCGAGGGTTCCATCGCGGGCACGGTCGTGCAGCAGCCCTACGAGTGGGGCTACGAGGGCATGAAGCTGATGGCGAAGGTCCTAGAAGGCGACACCTCCGGCATCCCGGAGAACAAGCTCGTCATCGTTCCCACGAAGGTCATCGACCGCGGGAATGTCGATGCCTTCGAGGCCGAGCTGAAGGCGCGCGTCGCCGGCTGACGACCGATGTGCCGGGCGGGCCGGCCCTCCTCCCTGCCGGCTCGCCCGTGCCGCCTCGGACCGCGCCAGATGGAGGCCTCATGACGGCGCCGTTTCTCGAGATGCACGGCATCGACAAGGACTATCCGGGCGTCCGCGCCTTGTCGGGGCTCGACCTCGCGGTGCGGCCGGCCGAGGTGATCGGCATCGTCGGCGAGAACGGTGCCGGCAAGTCGACCCTGATGAAGATCCTCGGCGGCGTCGTCGCCCCGACCGCCGGCACCATCGTCCTCGACGGCGTGGCGCTCGACCGGCTGACCGTCGCCGCGGCGATGCGGGCGGGCATCGCCTTCGTCCACCAGGAACTCAACCTCTTCGACAACCTGTCGGCGGCCGCCAACATCCTGATCGGCCGCGAGCCGCTGCGGCCGCGGTGGCTGCGCCTCGTCGACCGGGCTGAACTTGCCCGGCGAGCCGCCCCGCTGCTCGCCCGTCTCGGCGCCGATTTCGGCCCCGAGGCGCCGGTCGCGCGGCTGTCGCTCGCCCAGAAGCAGCTCGTCGAAATCGCCAAGGCCCTGTCGCTCGATGCGCGGCTCGTGATCATGGACGAACCGACTTCCAGCCTGACGGCCACCGAGACCGAACGGCTGCTCGCCGTGGTGGCCGGGCTGCAGGTGGACGGCGTCTCCGTCATCCTCATCTCGCACCGGCTGGCGGAGATCGAGCGCGTCGCCGACCGCGTCCTCGTCCTCCGCGATGGTCGCTGCGTCGCCCAGTTGCCGCGGGAGGATGTGCACGCCGACACGATGATCCGCCACATGATCGGCCGCGACCTGCAGACGGTGTACGAGCCGCCGGCGGCGCCGGCCGGTCCGCCGGTGCTCGAACTCGCCGACGTCCGCACCCGCCGGACGCCCGACCGGTCCGTCTCGCTCGCACTGCCCGCCGGCCGCATCCTCGGCCTCGCCGGTCTCGTCGGCTCGGGGCGAAGCGCGCTCGCCCGCACCCTGTTCGGCATCGAGCCGATGGCGGGCGGCGAGATCCGCCTCGACGGGGCGGCCGTCCGCATCCGCTCGCCGCGCGAGGCGATCGCCCGCGGCATCTATCTGGTGCCGGAGGACCGCAAGCGGTGGGGCCTCGTGCTGCCCTTCCCGGTGCGCGACAACGTCACCTTGCCGGACCTCCCCCGCCATGCCCGCGGCGGGATCCTCAGCGCCGCCTCCGAGCAGGTGTGCGCGGAGCGGCAGCGGCGGAGCCTCGACATCCGCGCCGCCTCGCTGACGGTGCCCGTCGGATCGCTGTCCGGCGGCAACCAGCAGAAGGTGGTGCTCGCCAAGTGGCTCGCGATGGCGCCGCGGGTGCTGATCTTCGACGAGCCGACGCGGGGGGTCGACGTCGGCGCCAAGCGGGAGATCTATCGCCTGATGCGCAGCCTTGCCGACAGCGGCGTCGCCATCCTGATGATCTCCTCCGACATGGAAGAGATCATCGGCGTCAGCGACCAGGTGGCGGTGATGCACGAGGGCCGCATCGCCGGCTTCCTCGAGCGGCGCGGCCTCAGCGAGGCGGCCATCCTGTCCCTCGCCGTCGGCCGGCGCGCCGCCTGATCGTCCCCGGGAGGACACGCCGCATGATCGGTCGAAAGGACCTCGGCCTCCTCGTCCTCATCCTCGTCGTCGGCGTGGTGGTGGCCTTCATCAACCCCCGCTTCCTGTCGCCGATCAATCTCGCCAACACCGCCAACCTGATCGGCCTCTTCGGCCTCTTCGCTGTCGCCCAGGCATTCGTCATCATCTCCGGCGGCATCGAGCTGTCGGTCGGGTCCATCATCGCGCTGCTCGGGGTCGTGTTCGTCGACCTCGTCGCCAACGGAACCGCGGGTCCCCTCGTCGCCTTCGCCGTCGTCATCGGCCTCGGCTGCCTCATCGGCCTCGTGCACGGCACGCTGATCACGCGGCTCGGCCTGCAGCCCTTCGTCGTGACGCTCTGCGGTCTGCTCATCTACCGCGGCGTCGCGCGCTACTACACGGAGGACGCGACCGCGGGCTTCCCCTTCGGCGCGAGCTTCCCCACCCTCGAATGGCTCGCGACCGGCCGCCTCTACGGCATCCCCCACAGTCTCATCGCCTTCGCGGTCGTGGCGGCCATCGCCGGGATCGTGCTCCACCGCTCCGTGTTCGGGCGCTACCTGTTCGCCGTCGGCAAGAACGAGGAGGCCGCCCGCTACAGCGGCATCGACACCCATCGCGTCGTGATCGCCGCCTATGTGATCTGCTGCGGGCTGACGGCCTTCGCCGCGGTGTTCATCGCGATGTACACCCGCTCGATCTCGCCCTCCTCGCACGGAAACTTCTACGAGCTCTACGCCATCGCCGCCGCGGTCCTCGGCGGCTGCTCGCTGCGCGGCGGGGAGGGCTCGATCCTCGGGGTGGTCCTCGGCACGGTGCTCCTGCAGGTGCTGCAGAACCTCGTGAACCTCCTCGGCATCCCAAGCTCGCTCAACTTCGCCGTGATGGGCTCCGTCATCCTCGTCGGCGTGATCGCCGACCAGCAACTCTCCCACCGCCGGATGCGGGGCATGCGAACCCGCCCGGCGGAAGCCTCCGGACGACCACCAGAGTGGCGGCCAGCCGGCGCGCAACCGCCAGCAGAGGGATCCGGATCGGACTGAGGACGATGATGTCGGGCCGGGCCGTCCTGGAGATCGGCTGAGCGCCTCGTCGCGGGATGATCGCTCGGCAGTCCGCGCGCTTCGGTTCTCGCCCGGTAATCACACCGCTGCGGCGTGGCGGCGCTCGGCGTCGCGGCGCGTGCCGTCGAAGGCCGCGCAGACGTGGCGGATGAAGGCCCGCGCCTCCGGCGGCACGCTGAGCTTCCAGCCGTTCCGCACCACGAGACCGTCGGCGGCGAGGCGGTCGATCGCCGGCAGCACCGGGGCGAAGCGCGACGGGCACCGCCGGTGGGCGAGCGCCACGGCGGCAAGGTCCACCGACAGGGCGCACATCAGCCGCTCGATCACCGCCGCGTCGAGGCGCGTCTCGGCGTCGACCGTGACGCCGCGGGCGGTGGCGAGGCGGCCCTCGCGGATCGCCGTCCGCCATGGAGCGACGGTCGGGTGGTTCTGCACGTAGCCGCCCGGCCGGCCGGCGGCGCCCGGCAGCGAGCCGATCGCCGAGGGTCCGAAGGCGAGGAGGGCGGTCGCGACGTCGGTCGTGTAGCCCTGGAAGTTGCGGTGGAGCTCGCCCGCCGCCGCCGCCTGCGCCAGTGCGTCGTCCGGCCGGGCAAAGTGGTCGAGACCGACGGAGACGTAGCCGGCGGCGATCAGCTCGGCGGCGCTGCGCTCGGCGAAGACGAGCCGCTCCTCGGTGGAAGGCAGCGCCGCCTCGGGGATCAGCGCCTGGTGGCGCTTCATCCACGGCACGTGGGCGTAGCCGAAGAGGGCGATCCGCTCCGGTGCCATCGCCAGGACGGCCTCGAGCGTGTGCGAAAAGCCGTCCGGCGTCTGGTAGGGCAGGCCATAGACGAGGTCGACGTTGATGCCGGAGACGCCGGCGGCCCGCAGCCCCTCGATCGCCCCGCGCGTTTCCTCCACCGACTGGATGCGCCCGATCGCCTTCTGCACCACCGGGTCGAAGTCCTGCACGCCGACGCTCGCCCGGTTGACCCCGAGCGCCCGGAAGGCAGCGAGATGCTTCTCGTCCAGGCGGCGCGGGTCGATCTCGACGGCGATTTCGGCGTCCTCGCGGATGTCGAAGTGCTCCTTCAGGAGGGTCCCGATCCACTCCATGTCGGGGCCGGAAAGCGTCGTCGGCGTGCCGCCGCCCCAGTGGATGTGCGTGACCGGCCGCCGCCCCGGCGCGGCGCGGACGAGCCGGTCGGCGACGAGGCGGATCTCGCTCGACAGGGTGTCGACGAAGTCGGCCACCGGGGCGTAGCGGCGCACCGCCGTCGTCGTGCAGCCGCAATAGTGGCAGAGCTCGGCGCAGAACGGCACGTGCAGGTAGAGCGACAGCGCCGTCTCCGCCGGCAACGCGTCGAGCCAGGCGCCGTAGGTCTCGCCGTCGACCGCCGGACCGAACTCGGCGGCTGTCGGATAGCTCGTGTAGCGGGGCAGCTTGGCGGAGGCGTAGCGGGCGGCGTTGCGGACCATCTTGGCTCTCCCGCGTCTTTGGGAGCGTCCCGCGCGATGCGGACGCCCGGGGGGCGCCGGCGCGCCACCGCGATCCGACGAGGCTCGGGCCGCCGCCACGTCCCCGCATTGATGCGGATCAATCGCGCTTGAACCGCCGGTGGCCGGCCCGCAGTGCCGGGGTGCGTCGGCCCGCCGCGCCCCTTCGCAGGTGCAGCATTCGCCCGGCTTGACCTCGATCAATGAGAAGGAGCGGCGCCCGGCTGAGGGTGCGCCCGATGGCCCCGGCACAGCAGCCGGGGACGCCGCGACGCACGAGGATCACTTGCGATGGCGACTTCCACCACCCGACGCAGGGGATTGAGCATCGGCGAAGGCCTGACCATCGGGGCTCTCATCGGGCTCGCGATCCTCTCGCTCTTCGCCGCCGCCAAGGCCCACACACCCGCCTACGCCTTCCACGCCTATCTGTTCATGGCGGCGAGCGCGTGGGGCATCTTCAAGCTGGTGGACCGCTGGTTCTCGAACGAGGGCGGCGTCGAGCCGCTCGAGATCGACGGCAAGCCCAACTACAACTTCGGCCCGGTGAAGTTCGCGACGATCGCGGCGCTGTTCTGGGGCATCGCCGGCTTCACCGTCGGCGTCTGGGCGGCCCTGGAGCTCGCCTATCCGGCCCTCAACTTCGGACTGGAGTGGATCACCTTCGGCCGCATCCGGCCGCTGCACACCTCGGCGGTGATCTTCGCCTTCGGCGGCAACGTGCTGATCGCCACGTCCTTCTACGTCGTGCAGCGGACCTGCCGGGCCCGCCTCGCCGGCGACGTCGCCCCGTGGTTCGTCGTCCTCGGCTACAACTTCTTCATTGTCATCGCCGGCACGGGCTACCTTCTCGGCATCACCCAGTCGAAGGAGTACGCCGAGCCCGAGTGGTACGCCGACCTCTTCCTCACCGTCGTGTGGGTGACCTACTTCCTCGTCTTCCTGGCGACGATCTGGCGGCGCAAGGAGCCCCACATCTATGTCGCCAACTGGTTCTACCTCGCCTTCATCCTGACCATCGCCGTCCTGCATCTCGGCAACAACGCCGCGATCCCGCTCTCGCTCTATTCGCCGAAGTCCTACATCGTCTGGTCCGGCGTCCAGGATGCGATGGTGCAGTGGTGGTACGGCCACAACGCCGTCGGCTTCTTCCTCACCGCCGGCTTCCTCGCCATCATGTACTACTTCATCCCGAAGCGGGCCGACCGGCCGGTCTATTCCTACCGGCTGTCGATCATCCACTTCTGGGCGCTGATCTTCCTGTACATCTGGGCGGGTCCGCACCACCTGCACTACACGGCGCTGCCCGACTGGGCGCAGACCCTCGGCATGACCTTCTCGATCATGCTGTGGATGCCCTCCTGGGGCGGCATGATCAACGGCCTGATGACGCTCTCGGGCGCCTGGGACAAGCTGCGCACCGATCCCGTCCTGCGCATGATGGTGGTCTCGGTCGCCTTCTACGGAATGTCGACCTTCGAAGGCCCGCTGATGTCGATCAAGGCGGTCAACGGCCTGTCGCACTACACCGACTGGACCATCGGCCACGTCCACTCCGGCGCCCTCGGCTGGGTCGGCTACATCTCCTTCGGCGCGATCTACTGCCTGGTGCCGTGGCTCTGGCACAAGCGGGAGCTCTATTCGCTGAAGCTCGTCAACTGGCACTTCTGGATCTCGACCATCGGCATCGTTCTCTACATCTCCGCGATGTGGGTCGCCGGTATCCTCCAGGGGCTGATGTGGCGCGCCTATACCTCGCTCGGCTTCCTCGAATACTCCTTCATCGAGACCGTCGAGGCCATGCACCCCTTCTACGTCATCCGGGCGATCGGTGGCCTGCTCTTCCTCGCCGGTGCGCTGCTGATGGCCTTCAACATCTGGAAGACCATCACCTCCGCCGCGCCGGAAGAGGCCGGATCCGCCGCTCTCCCGCAGCCCGCCGAGTAAGGAACGAGACCGATGTCCGTCTGGGTTCGTCACCAGGTTCTCGAGAAGAACTCGATCCTTCTCATCATCGGCGTGCTGATCGTCATCTCGATCGGCGGCCTCGTCGAGATCGTCCCGCTCTTCTACCTGAAGAGCACGATCGAGAAGGTCGCCGGGGTGCGGCCGTGGTCGCCGCTGGAGCTCGCCGGCCGCAACATCTACGTCCGCGAGGGGTGCTACAACTGCCACTCGCAGATGATCCGGCCGCTGCGGGACGAGGTGGAGCGCTACGGCCCCTACTCGCTCGCCGCCGAGAGCATGTACGACCGGCCCTTCCAGTGGGGGTCGAAGCGCACCGGTCCGGACCTTGCCCGCGTCGGCGGCAAGTATTCGGACGCCTGGCACCGCGAGCACCTGCACCAGCCCTCCTCGGTGGTGCCGGGCACCGTGATGCCCGCCTATCCCTGGCTCGCCGAGCGCCGCCTCGATGACCGCTACATCGCCGACGACCTCGCGGTCCAGGCGGCGCTGGGCGTGCCCTACACCGAGGCGATGATCGAGAACGCCGCCAAGGACCTGCGCCTGCAGGCGACCGCGGACGGCGACGCAGCCGCCCTCGAGGAACGCTACCCGAAGATCCAGGTGCGCGACTTCGACGGCAATCCCGGCCGCATCACCGAGGCCGACGCGCTGATCGCCTACCTGCAGACGCTCGGCACCTTCGTCGACTTCAAGCTCTACGACGACAAAGCCAACATCCGCTGAGGCCCCCGGCCATGTCCGACACCTACCGCATGCTCGCCGAGTTCGCCCAGTCGTGGGGGCTCGTCTACTTCGTCGTCGTCTTTCTCGCCGTCCTCGCCTACGCGCTCTGGCCCTCCCGCAAGGCCGAGTTCGATGCGGCGGCGCGCCTGCCCCTGAGTGAGGACTGATCCGATGGCCGACCACACCGGTCCCGAGATCGACGCCGCCACCGGCGTCACCACCACCGGCCACGAATGGGATGGCCTCAAGGAACTGAACAATCCGCTGCCGCGCTGGTGGCTGTGGGTGTTCTACGCCACCATCGTCTGGGCGGTGGGCTACTGGTTCGTCTATCCGGCCTGGCCGCTGGTCTCGAGCTACACTTCCGGTCTGTTCGGCTGGTCGTCGCGCGAATCCGTCGACGTCGCTCTCGCCGGGCTGCAGGCCCAGCGCGGCGAGACGATGCTCCGCCTCGCCGACACGCCGATCGAGCAGGCGAACGCCGACCCGACCCTGCTCGCCTTCTCCCAGGCGCTCGGCAAGGCGGCCTTCGGCGACAACTGCGCCCCCTGCCACGGCGCGGGCGGCGGCGGCGGGCGCGGCTATCCGAACCTCGTCGACGACGAGTGGCTGTGGGGCGGCTCGCTGGAGCAGATCCAGCAGACCATCACCCACGGCGTCCGCAACGCCGACCCGGACAGCCGCCAGGGCGAGATGCCGGCCTTCGTCCGCGACGGCCTGCTGCCGGCCGAGGAGGTTCCCGTGGTGATCGAGTACGTGCGCTCGATCGCCGGCCTCGACGTCCTGCCGGACGCCGACCTCGCCAAGGGCAAGGAGATCTTCGAGGCCAACTGCGCCGCCTGCCACGGGGCCGAAGGCCACGGCAACCAGGAACTCGGCGCCCCGAGCCTCGTCGATCCGATCTGGCTCTACGGCTACGACCGCAAGGACATGACGGAGACGATCCGCAACGGCCGCGGCGGCGTCATGCCGACCTGGGCCGAGCGTCTCGACCCGACCACCATCAAGGCCCTCACGATCTACGTGCACGCCCTCGGCGGCGGCGCCTGACGGCGCGGCTGCTGGGCGGTCCGGCCGGGTGCGGGGGTGCCCGGCCGGACACAGTCACCGGAGAGTTCATCATGGTCTCCCTCGTCGTCGACCACCGCCGCGGCTCCCCCGGCAAGGGCGCGCCGGACCCGCAGCCCGGTGACGACGCGCCGCTCTACGAGGCGCGGCGGAAGATCTACCCGCAGTCGGTCTCCGGCACCTATCGCCGCGTCCGCTGGATCGTCCTCCTCGTCACCCTCGGCATCTACTACCTCCTGCCGTTCGTGCGTTGGGACCGCGGCCCGGGCGCGCCCGACCAGGCGGTGCTGATCGACCTGCCGGCGCGGCGCTTCTACTTCTTCTTCATCGAGATTTGGCCGCAGGAAGTCTACTTCTTCACCGGCCTCCTCATCCTCGCGGCGATGATGCTGTTCCTGATGAACGCGCTCGCCGGCCGCGTCTGGTGCGGCTACCTCTGCCCGCAGACCGTCTGGACCGACCTCTTCCTCGCCATCGAGCGCCTCTGCGAGGGCGATCGGCGGGAGCGGATGCTGCGCGATGCCCACCCGCTGACCGCCGAAGGCGTCGCCCGCAAGGCGGCGAAGCACACGCTCTGGCTCATCACCGCCTGGTGGACCGGCGGCGCCTGGGTCCTTTATTTCGCCGATGCGCCGACGCTGGTGGTAGAACTGGCGACCGGCGAGGCACCGCTCATCGCCTACGGGGCGATCGCCATCCTCACCTTTACCACCTACACCCTCGCCGGGATGATGCGCGAGCAGGTGTGCCTCTATATGTGCCCGTGGCCGCGCATCCAGGCCGCGCTCACCGACGAGGACGCCCTCAACGTCACCTACCGCTTCGATCGGGGCGAGCCGCGCGGCTCCCTGAAGAAGAGCGCCGCCCTGCGCGCCGCCGGCGAGCCGGCCGGCGACTGCATCGACTGCGGCCAGTGCGTCGCCGTCTGCCCGACGGGCGTCGACATCCGCGAGGGCGCCTCGCTCGGCTGCATCCAGTGCGGCCTGTGCATCGACGCGTGCGATACCGTCATGCGCCGCGTCGGCCAGCCCGAGCGGCTGATCGCCTACGACACCGACCTCAACATCCGCCGCCGGATGGAGGGCAAGCTGGAGCAGTTCCGCCTCGTGCGGCCGCGCACCTTGCTCTACAGCGCGATCATCCTCCTCGTCGGCGGCATCATGGTCTACGCGCTCGCCGTGCGCAGCCCCGTCGGCATCGCCGTCCAGCACGACCGCAACCCCGTCGCCGTGACGCTGTCGGACGGCCACGTGCGCAACGGCTACGCGCTCCGCCTCGTCAACAAGGCGCCCCTCGAGACGACCTTCCTCGTCACGGTCGCCGGCCCCTCCGGCGCCCAGCTCGACATCGTCGGCGGCACCGCGGAGGAGGGCGGAGCGGTCCGCGTCACCGTCGGGCCGGACCAGACACGCGAACTGCGCGCCCTTGTCACCGCCCCGCCACTGGCGGCGAAGGAAACTTCCGTCCCCGTCGTCTTCCGTGCCGCCGATGTCGCCACCGGCGTCGCGGCGACTGTCGACGACACCTTCCGGATGCCGTGAGGACACCCCCCGATGCCCACCATCCTTCCCCAGCCTGCCGCTCCGGCGCGCCGCGAGTGGCGCCTCACCGGCCGCGTCGTCTTCCTCAGCCTCGTCGGCTTCTTCCTGGTCGTCGCGAGTGCCAACGCGGTGATGATCACCGCCGCCGTCACCACGTTCGGAGGTGCGAAGACCGACTCGTCCTACCGCGCCGGCCAGCGCTATGCGGCCGAGAAGGCGGCGGCCGACGCCCAGGACGCCCTTCACTGGCGGGTCGACACCACGATCCTGACGACGGCGGCGAGCGCCGAGAGCGCCGCGCCGGAGCGCATCATCACCGTCACCGCCCTCGACGCCGAGGCCCGGCCCATCGACGGCCTCGCCGCGGTCATCCGGCTCGAACACCCGACCGACACCCGCCGTGACCAGGTGGCTGCGACGGAGACGACCGGCGCCGGTTCCTTCCGGGGCACGGTGCCCGCGGCTCCCGGTCAGTGGGATCTCGTCGTCGAGCTCACCCGTGGCGGAGAGACCGTGTTCCGCTCGCGGCAGAGGGTCTACGTCCCGTGAGCACGGCCGCCGCCCTGCCGCTGCCGACGCCGGCCGCCGATCCTGCCGCCTTCGTGCGGCGGCGGGCGGACGGCGCCGCACGGCTCGAGCTCGTCGTCGACCATGCCGACTGCGCCGCCTGCGTCGTCGACGTGGAGGCGGTCGCCGCCGCCCAGCCGGGCGTCGTCTCGGCACGGCTGAACGTCACCGACCGCCGCCTCGCCGTCGAGTGGCGAGCCGACGCCGTCGACGCGGCGGCGCTCGTGCGTGCCCTCGGCGAGGCGGGCTACGTCACCCACCCCTTCGAGCCCGGCCGGCCCGAGGCCGCCGAGGCGCGTGAAATGCGCCGCCTCGTCCGCGCCCTCGCCGTCGCCGGCTTCGCGGCGATGAACGTCATGCTGCTGTCGGTCTCGGTCTGGGCCGGCAACGCCTCCGACATCACCGCCGACACGCGCGACCTCTTCCACTGGATCTCGGCGCTCATCGCGCTGCCGGCCGCCGTGGTCGCCGGCGAGCCGTTCTTCACCAGCGCCTTCGCGGCGCTCCGCCGCGGCACCACCAACATGGACGTGCCGATCTCGATCGGCGTCGTCCTCGCCCTCGGCGTCTCGGTCTACGAGACCGCCACCTCGGGCCTGCACGCCTATTTCGACAGCGCCCTGATGCTCTTGTTCTTCCTGCTCGCCGGCCGGGTCCTCGACCAGGCGATGCGCCGGCGCACCCGCGCCGCCGCCGCCAACCTCGCGGCGCTGCACGCCGAGACGGCGACGCGCCTCGAGCCGGACGGCGCCCTCGTGGCCGTTCCGGCGCGCCTCCTCGTGCCGGGCGACGCCGTGCTCGTGCGCCCCGGCGAGCGCGTCCCCGCTGACGGCGTCGTCGAGAGCGGCCTCGGCAGCCTCGACGAGAGCGGCCTTTCCGGCGAGACGGCGCCCCGGCGCGTTGGTGCCGGCGACCGCATCCACGCCGGCGCCCTCGCCCTCGATTCCGCCCTCACCGTCCGCGTGAGTGCGAGCGGCGCCGACACGCTGCTCGCCGAGATCGAGCGGCTGATGGCGGCGGCCGGCGAACGCCGCGGCGCCTATGTCCGCCTCGCCGACCGCGCCGCCCGGCTCTATGCACCGGTGGTGCACGCCACCGCGCTCCTCGCCTGCCTCGGCTGGCTCGCCTTCGGCGCCTCGCTGCACTTCGCGGTGCTCATCGCCGTCGCCGTGCTCATCATCACCTGCCCGTGCGCGCTCGCCCTGGCCGTGCCGGCGGTGCAGGTCGTCGCGGCCGGCGCCCTGTTCCGCCGCGGCGTGCTGCTTTCGGCCGGCGACGCCCTCGAGCGCCTCGCGACCGTCGACACCGTCGTCTTCGACAAGACCGGCACGCTCACCCTCCCGGAGCCGCAGCGCCTCGCGGTCGTGTGCGACGGCCCCATTGACGATCTCCTCGCCCTCGCCGGCCGTCTCGCTCTGTCGAGCCGCCACCCGCTCGCCGCCGCCGTCGCCGCCGCTGCCCCGGCCGCAGCGCCGCTCGCGGCGGTGCGGGAGGAAGCCGGACGCGGGGTGGCGGCAAGCGTCGCCGGCGCCGAGGTGCGCCTCGGCAGCCCCGCCTTCTGCGATGCCGAGGCGGTCGCCGCGCGGGCCCGCGCCCTTCACCCGACGGCGTCGCTGATCGCCGTGCGGGCGGGGGACCGGGCCGCCGTCTTCGCCGTGCCCCAGGCCCTCCGGCCGGACGCCGCGCGCACCGTCGCCGACCTCCTCGCCGCCGGCTTCGACGTGCGCATCCTCTCCGGCGACCGGCCGGAGGCAGTGGCCCCCGTCGCCGCCGCCCTCGGCCTCCCGGACAGCGTCGCCCGCGGTGGCCTCACGCCCGCCGGCAAGGTGGAGGTGATCGCCGCCCTCCGCGCTGCCGGCCGCCGTGTCCTGATGGTCGGCGACGGCCTCAACGACGCGCCCGCCCTCGCGAGCGCCGACGTGTCGCTGGCGCCGGTGACGGCCGTCGACCTCACGCAGGGGCAGGCGGACGCCGTCTATCTCGGCCGTGCCCTCGGGCCGGTCGCCGAGACCCTCGCCATCGCCCGGCGCGCCCGCCGCCGCATGACCGAGAACCTCGCCCTGGCGGTCGTCTACAACCTCGTCGCCGTGCCGCTCGCGGTGCTCGGCTTCGTCACGCCGCTGGTGGCGGCGCTCGCCATGTCCGGCTCCTCGCTGCTCGTGACGCTGAACGCCCTGCGCGACCGCGCCGCGGCGCCGCGCCCGCTCGCCCCGGCGCGTCCTGCACCCGTCCCCCGCCTCGCCGAGGAGGTCCGCCCATGACCGTGCTGCTCGTCCTCGTGCCGCTCGCCCTCCTGCTCGGCCTTGCCGGCCTCTTCGCCTTCCTGTGGTCGCTGCGCTCCGACCAGTATTCCGACCTTGACGGCGCCGCCGTGCGGATGCTGGCCGACGACGACCTCGCCGGCCACGCCCCGGCGCGCCGCCGCGAGGCGCCGGCCGCCGCGGCGGAGAGCCGCCGGTGACCTTCGCGAGCGACCCCGGCGAGACCCGGCCCGGCCGGCTCGCCTGCCTCTGTCCGCCGCTCGCCGGGCTCGGCCGGGCGGGCAGCGCCGCGGCCGTCGCGCTCGTCGCCGGGGCCGGCTTCGCCTGCCTCGCTCAGGTGCTCGTCTACGGCACGCTGCCGCTCGCCGGCGCCCTCCTGTCGCGTGACCCGGTCGAGGCCTCGCTGCCGATGGCGGTCTGCCTCGCCGGCGCGGTGCTCGCGAGCCTGCCCGGCCACTTTCTGATGGACGCCTTCGGCCGCCGCGCTGCCCTTGCCACCGGCGCGAGCCTCGGCGCCGCCGGCGGCGCGACGGTCGCCGTCGGGCTCCTCGTCCTGTCGCTGCCGGTGGTGCTCGTCGGCGCCTTCTGGCTCGGCGTCGCCCAGGGCTTCGCCATGCTCTACCGCCACGCCGCCGCGGCGGGGGAGGGGGACCGGCGCCGGCAGATCGCCGCCGTCCTCGGCGTCGGCGTCGCCGCCGGCCTCGCCGGCCCGAGCCTCGCCACCTACGCCGAGAGCCTCGCCTCACCGCTGACCCTCGTCGGCGCCGCCCTCGCGGCGGCCCTCGCGAGCGCCGGCGCCCTTGCCGCCGCCCTCGCCGAGCCGGCTGCGAACGCCGTCGCGGACACTCCGGCGACCCGCGGTCGGTCGGTCCCGACCCCCGCCATCCCGGCGCAGGCCCGCTTCGGGCCGCGCTTCGTTGTCGCCACGGTGGTCGGCGTCGTCGCCTGGGCGGTGATGGCCTCGGCGATGACCCACGCGCCGATGGCCCTCGTCGACTGCGGCGTCACCGCCGCCGCCACCTACGGCATCGTCGCCTGGCACGTGGTGGCGATGTACGCCCCGGCGGCCGCGATCGGCGTCCTCGGGCTCAGCCTCGCCCCGCGGGTGCCCGCGGCCGCCGGGCTCGGGCTCCTCGCCGTGGCGCTCGCGGCGATGGCGTTCCTCGAGCCCGCCACCGGACAGGCCGCCGGCCTCGTCCTCGTCGGCGCCGGCTGGTCGCTCGCCACCCTCGGGGCGACGCTGCTGCTGCACGAGGGGCGGGCGCCCGGCCGCATTGAACTCGCCTTGCACGACGGGGCGCTGCTCTCCGCCGCGCTCCTCGCCGCGCTGTTCGGCGGGCTGATCTGAGCGGATCCGCGCGACGCGGCCGCGCGCCCGCCGCCCTCTGGCGGGCGATGGCCAACATGCAGTCCTGAAGAAGGCCGGACGGCCGCCTGCGGCTCAGCCGGCGACGGCGAGGGCCTTGCGGATGCCGTCGGAGAGGGTGGAGCCGAGCAGCGGCTTCTCGACGATCGGCACGCCCGCCGCCGCCGCGCGCCGCACCACGGCGGCCGGTGGCGCGCTGGTGATGAGGATCGCCGGCATCTCCACCTGCCGGGCCCGCAGGCGGTCGATCACCGACAGCCCGTCGTGGCCGGGGATGTGGAAGTCGACGACCAGGCAGCCGCTGTCCGGCAGCAGCGGGTCCGACAGGATCGCCTCGCCGTTCGCATAGGTCCGCACGCGGTAGCCCTCGACCTCGAGCGAGAAGCGCAGGCTGCCGAGCACGTCCGGGTCGTCGTCGACCACGAGGACGATCGGGGCTGCCGCGTCGGACGGGCTCGCGTTCATGATCATGGCCAGCACCGGGAGCGGCGCGCCGCGGAAAGGCCCACGGACGCTCGTCGACTGTGGGGCAGGGGGCGGAAGAGGGCCTTGATCTCGATCAAGTGCCCGCGGGCGGCTCAACCGGGCGGGTCGTTCGCGACGACCCCGGCCGAAAGCGCCAGGCGGACGAGGTGGGAGAGGCTCGTTGCCTGCGTCTTCGTCATGAGATTCGCCCGGTAGACCTCCACCGTGCGCGGGCTGATGCCGAGCTGGCGGGCGATCGTCTTGTTGGAGCTGCCGGCGACGAGACCGTCGAGCACCTCCCGCTCGCGCGGCGACAGCCCGGTGAACCGTTGGCAGGCGGAGGAGCGCTCGGCGGCGGCGCGTGCGTCGCTGCCGCCGGCCTCCCCGTCGCGGCGCGTCTCGGAGAGGGCGGTGCGGACCGCCGCCACCAGGGCGTCGTCGCGATAGGGTTTCTCGAGGAAGTCGCGCGCGCCCGCCTTCATCGCTTCGACGGCGAGGGCGATGTCGCCGTGGCCGGTGATGACGATGATCGGTACCGTCGCCCCGCGCTCCCGAAGCGCCTGCAGCAGCTCGATGCCGCTCATCCCCGGCATCCGGACGTCCGTGACGACGCAGCCGAGCGGTCCGAGCGTCTCGAGCGTCTCGAGGAACGCGTCCGCCGACGGGTGTCCGCTCGCCGCAATGCCCTCCGTCTCGAGCAGGAAGAGCAGCGAATCCCGCGCGGCATCGTCGTCGTCGATGACGTGCACCGAGGCTTCAGGGCCCATCTTCGCGCATCTCCTGTGCCGCTTTGAGGGTGAAACCGAACTGCGTGCCGCCGGCCTCGCCCGGCATCGCCCAGATCGTCCCGCCGTGCGCCTCGACGATGGTTCGCGAGATCGAGAGCCCGATGCCGAGCCCCTGGGCCTTCGTCGTCGCGAAGGGCTGGAAGAGGCGCTCGGCGATCTCCGGGGCGAGGCCGGTGCCGGTGTCCGTCACCGTCACCGCCACGAGGTCGTCGTCGGCCGGGCTGGTGGCGATCGTCAGGTCGCGGCGCGGCGCCCCGTCCATCGCCTCGACGGCGTTGCGGACGAGGTTGAGCAGCACCTGCTGGACCTGCACCTTGTCGGCCACCACCCATTCGCAGGACGGGTCGAGGGCGAAGCGCACGCGGACGCCGTGCTCCTTGGCACCGACGAGGGCGAGGGCGCTCGCCTCCTCGATCAGCTTCGGAAGGTTCTCGAACCGCTGCTCCGTCTCGCCCCGGGCGACGAAGCCGCGGAGGCGCCGGATGATCTCGCCGGCGCGCAGAGCCTGGTCGGCGGCCTTGTCGACGGCCCCCCGCAGGCGTTCGGCCTGCGGGCTCTCGTCGCCTTCGAGGAGCCGGCGGGACCCCTTCAGGTAGTTGGCGATGGCCGACAGCGGCTGGTTGAGCTCGTGGGCGAGCGTCGAGGCCATCTCGCCGAGGGCGGTGAGGCGCGAGACGTGGACGAGCTCGGCCTGGAGTTCCTGCAGGCGCGCCTCGGTGCGCTGGCGCTCCGTGAGGTCGCGGACGAAGCCGGTGAAGAAACGCCGGTCCCGCGAGCGCATCTCGCCGACGGCGAGTTCCATCGGGAAGGTCGAGCCGTCCCGCCGCGCCCCGACGACGACACGGCCGATGCCGATGATCCGCCGTTCGCCGGTCTGGAGATAGTGGTCGATGTAGCCGTCGTGGGCGGCCCGGTGCGGTTCCGGCATCAGCAGCGCCACGTTCTTGCCGATGACGTCGGCCGCCTTGCGGTCGAACAGCCGCTCGGCGGCGACGGAGAACTCCTGCATCACGCCGTGTTCGTCGATGACGATCATCGCGTCCGGCACGGTCTCGAGGATCGACCGCAGATGGGCCTCGCGGTCGCGCAGCGCCGTCGTCCGCGCCTCCGCATCGGCCCGTGACCGTCGCAGCCACTCGCCGCCGATGGCGAGGCCGCTGCCGATGGCGGCGAAGGCGATGGCCTCGAGGAGGTCGGGCGTCGCGGCCGGCATCGCCGACATCGCAAGGCCCGCCCCGAGGCTCAGCGCCGTCGCGAGCGCCCCGGGCCACAGGCCGCCGAAGCCGGCGGAGATCAGCACGGCCGGCACGAAGAACAGGAAGGGCGAACGACCCTCGAGCACCGGTTCGAGCACGAGGCGGAAGGCCGCCGTGCCGGCCACCACCATCACCGCGCCGCCGAGCGGCACGGCGAGGGTGCGCCACGCGGCGGTCGGCGGCGGGCGGGCGCCGTCGACGCTGCGCGGGGCGCCGGCCCTCTCGCGTCCCGGTTGTGCCGAGAGACCCTCTGAGGGGACCGTTTCGTGGGAGCTGACCGCCGTCTTCACGCGACCACCACTAGCCCTCGGCGGGGGCCTTCGCCATGCGACGCGGCGGCCGGCCCGCCTCCGGTCGCCTCCGTAGAACTCCTTAAGGGATTCACCGTTCGGGGAGCCAACGGAATTTCGCGCGCCGCCCGCAACCCGTAGGTCGGATGCACAGACTTCACGAGGAGACGAGCGATGCACGGCCTGAGCGTCTCGACCCCGCACACCGACCTCCGTCCGCTGCTGCGCACCACGCCCTCGCAACCGCTCGTCCACCTCGCCGACGGGCTCGACCTGCCGGGCGTCGCCATGCCGTTCCTCCGCAACGAGGAGATCTACGGCCAGGACGAGCCGGCCGAGTTCGTCTACCGCGTCCTCTCCGGCACGGTGCGCACCTGCCGCCAACTCGCCGACGGCCGCCGCCAGGTCGAGGCCTTCCACCTCCCCGGCGACGTCTTCGGCCTCGAATGCGGCGACGTCCATTATGCCTCCGCCGAGGCCGTGATCGACTGCGAGGTCGCCCTTGTGCGGCGCTCCGCCGTCGAGGCCGCCGCCCGCCGTGACGGCGGCGCCGCCCGCGCCCTCTGGCTGCTCGCGAGCGGCGACCTCGAGCGCGCCCGCCGCCTCACCCTGACCCTCGCCCGCAAGGGCGCCACCGAACGGGTGGCGAGCTTCCTCCTCGCCCTTTCGGCGCGGGAGGGTGGCACCACCGTCGACCTGCCGATGTCGCGCAACGATCTCGCCGACCACCTCGGCCTCACCATCGAGACGGTGTCGCGCACCTTCACCCAGCTGGAGCGCAGCGGGCTCATCGAGCTGCCGTCCCCGCGCCGCGTGGTCCTCCGCGACCGGCGGGGCCTGACGGCGCTCGACGGCTGAGGGACCACACCGGAAGAGACGTGCCGCGGCGTCTTCGGCCCGCCGCACGGATCGGTTAGGCTGACGGGGTAGCGCGCCGACCGGGCGCCCGGCGGAGGTCCGGCCCTGAGCATCCGCAACTTCGACGCCCTGTTCGCCCCGAAGGCGATCGCGCTCGTCGGCGCCAGCAACGAGCCGCACACCGCCGGCCGCATCCTCGCCGACAACCTCTTCTCGGGCGGCTTCGCCGGGCCGATCCTGACGGTCACCGCCAAGGGCGGCGCGATCCGCTCGACCCTCTCCTACCGCTCCATCGCCGAGCTGCCGGTGACGCCGGACCTCGCCGTCCTCGCGACGCCGCCGGACACGGTGCCCGGGCTCGTCGCCGACCTCGCCGCCCGCGGCTGCCGGGCCGCCGTCGTCGTCGCCGACCGCCTCGGCCCCTCCGGTGGCGCGGACGGCGAGGCGCTCCGGGCGGCGATGCTGGCGGCGGCCCGCCCGGGCCTCCTCCGGCTCGTCGGGCCGAACAGCCTCGGCCTCCTGTCGCCGGCGGCGGGCGTCAATGCCAGCCTGACCCCCGCCCCCCCGGCGGCCGGCGACATCGCCTTCCTCACCCAGTCCGGCGCGGTGATGACCTCGGTGCTCGACCGGGCCGCCGCCCACGCCATCGGCTTCTCCCACGTCGTCTCCCTCGGCGGCATGGCCGACGTCGATTTCGGCGACATGCTCGACTTCCTCGCCGCCGACCGCCGCACCCGCGCGATCCTGATGCACGTCGAATCGATCAACGACGCGCGCAAGTTCATGTCGGCGGCGCGTGCCGCGGGGCGCCTCAAGCCGGTCGTCGTCGTCAAGGCCGGCCGCAGCAGCGGCGGCGCCCGCGCCGCGCGGTCCCACACCGGAACGCTCGCCGGCGCCGACGCGGTCTACGAGGCCGCCTTCCGCCGCGCCGGCCTCCTCAGGGTGGGCGACCTCCGCGAACTCTTCGAGGCGGCGGCGACCCTCGCCGGCGGCCTTTCCGTCGCCGGCGACCGGCTCCTCGTCGTCACCAACGGCGGCGGTGTCGGCGTCCTCGCCTCGGATGCCCTCGAGGTCTCCGGTGGCCGCCTCGCCGAGCTTTCGGCGGAGACCCTGGCCGGCTTCTCCGCCGTCTGCGCCGGCCCGGCCGGCAATCCGGTGAACATCGGCCCGGCCGCCGATGCGGCCCGCTACGAGGCGGCGGTGGCGGCGGCCCTCGCCGCGCCCGGGGCCGATGCGGTGCTCGTCCTCAACGCCCCGACGGCGCTCGCGGACGGGGCCGAGGCGGCCGGCGGCGTCGTCGCCGCCCTCGGCCGAGGCCCGCGCCGGCCGCTGTTCGCCTGCTGGCTCGGCGAGGCGACGGCGCGGGCCGGCCGCTCCCGCCTCGAGGCGGCGCGGGTGCCGACCTACGGCACGCCCGACGCGGCGGTCCGCGCCTTCCTCCACCTCGTCGCCCACCGCCGCAACCGCGCCCTCCTCATGCAGGTGCCGGAGGCGGCGGCGCGGGCGGACGCGGAGGCCATCGCCGCGGCCCGCGCCACCGTCGAGGCCGCGATCGCCGCCGGTCGCACGGTGCTCACCGACGCCGAGGCGATGGCCGTGCTCGCCCGCTTCGGCATCCCCGTCGCGACCACCCGCCTCGCCCCGCCCGAGCCGGCGGCGGCCGCCGCCGTCGCGGCGGAGGTCGGCTTCCCGGCGGTCCTGAAGATCCTCTCGCCCGACATCGCCCACAAGTCCGAGGTCGGCGGGGTGCGGCTCGCCCTCATCGACGCGGCGGCGGTGGAGGCGGCCGCCCGCGCGATGCTCGCCACCGTTGCCGCCCGCGCGCCGGACGCCCGCGTCGAAGGCTTCGTCGTCCAGGCGATGGCGAACCGGCCCGGCGCCCACGAACTCGTCTGCGGGGTGACGGTGGACGAGACCTTCGGCCCCGTCGTCCTCTTCGGCGCCGGCGGCACCGCCGTCGAGGTGCTCGACGACCGCGCCATCGGCCTGCCGCCGCTCGACCTGCCGCTCGCCCGCGACATGATCACCCGCACCCGCGTCGCCCGCCTTCTCGCCGGCTGGCGCGAGCGCCCGGCGGCCGACGTGGAGGCCGTCGCGGCGGTGCTCGTCGCCCTGTCGGAGCTCGCGGTGGCGCTGCCGAACATCGTCGAACTCGACGTCAATCCGCTGATCGCCGACGCGGGCGGCGTCCTGGCGCTCGACGCCCGCATCGTCGTCGCCGCCCAGGTGCCTGGGCCGGGCCGGCTCGCCATCCGGCCCTATCCGCGCTCGCTCGAACGGCGGGTCGAGATCGACGGCGGCGAGGGCTTCGACGTCCGGCCGATCCGCCCCGAGGACGCCCCGGCGCTCGCGGAGATGGTGCGGCTCTCGACGCCGGAGGACCTCCGCCTCCGCTTCTTCGCCCCGGTCATCGAGCTCTCGGCGGAGCGCACGGCGCGCCTCACCCAGATCGACTACGACCGCGAGATGGCCCTCGTCGCCGTCGCCCCCGCCGGCGCCATCCTCGGCGTCGTCCGCCTCATCGCCGACCCGGAGAACGAAACCGCCGAGTATGCCGTGATGGTGCGCTCGGACATGAAGGGCCGCGGCCTCGGCTCGGCGCTGATGCAGGCGATCCTCGACTACGCCCGCGCCCGCGGCACGGCCCGCGTCGTCGGCTCGGTGCTGCGCGAGAACACCTCGATGCTGCGCCTCTGCGCCGATCTCGGCTTCACCATGCGCACCGACCCCGACGATCCGGGCGTCGTCCTCGTCGAGCACCCGCTCGACCGGCCCGCCTGAACAGGGGCAGGGTCACTCCGTCGCGGCGGCGAAGCGGTACTCGGTCACCTGCCGCCACGTTTCGCCCGGCCGCAGCACGGGGGAGGGGAAGTTCGGCCGGTTCGGCCCGTCCGGGAAGGTCTGCGGCTCGAGGCAGAGCCCGGCGTGCGGGAAGAACGGCGCCGGCAGCCCGCCGCCGTCGTAGACCTGCAGGCCCGGTGCCCTCGTTTGGCAGGTGAGCACGAGCCCGTCCGCCGCCACCGTCGCCGCCGGATGCAGCCCGTCCGCCGCCGCCCCACCGTCGAGCACGAAGTTGAGGTCGAGCCGCGGCCCGTCGGCGAGGCGCCGCGGCCGGCGGAAGTCATAGGGGCCGCCGGCGACCTCGGCGATCTGGCCGGTCGGCACGAGGTCGGCGTCGACGGGCGTATAGCGCGAGGCCGCGACCTGCAGCCGGTGGTCGAGCACAGACCGGCCCGGTGACAGGGTGAAGTAGGAGTGGTGGGCGAGGCTGACGATCGTCGGCGCGTCGGTGGTCGCCGTCATCGTCACCCGCAGCGTGCCCGGCGCGGCGAGGGCGTAGGTGCAGCGCGCCGTCAGCGTGCCCGGATAGCCCTCCTCGCCGTCCGGCGAGACGATCTCGAAGGTCGCCGCCGCCGCGTCCGCTTCGACGAGGCGCCAGGGGCGGTGGGAGAAGCCGCGAAGGCCGCCGTGCAGGTGCGTCCGCCCCCGCTCGTTGAGGCCGAGCTGATAAGTCTTGCCGTCCAGCGAGAACTGCCCGCCGGCGATGCGGTTGGCGTGCCGTCCGGCGGTGGTGCCGAGGTAGCCGGGATTGTCGAGATAGCCGGCAAGGCTCGGATAGCCGAGCACCACTGGCCGGAGGCCGCCCGGCGCCGGCACCGCGAGCTGCCGCACCGTCGCGCCGAAGCCCATCACCACGGCCCGCGTCCCGTCGGGGTGCGCGAGGGCGACCTCGGCGATCTCGGCGCCGTCGACCTGCCCGAGGATGGAGACGGTCATCGTGTGGTTCCTGCTGCGGCGGGGGCGGGGAGGGCCGCACGCCTCTGCCGGGAGCGGCTGGCTGAGAGCCTAGTGCCGCCCGGCGGTCGCCGCCAACGCGAAATTGTCCGGTCGGGGCGGGTGGCGCCGGGCCGCTTCGGCTATCGTCGCCGCGGGCGGCGCGGCACGCCCGGGCAGGTTCGGAGAGGCGGATGAGCGCGGACGGTGCGGCGAGCGCAGGCGGGGCACGGCGGGCGGTGGCGGACGACCTCACCGCCGTCGAGCGGATCGTCGTCGACGCCTTCACGCCCTACATCCCGCGCGCCGGCCGCAAGCCGGCGGTGATGTCCAACGACTACGCCGCGCTCATCGCCGCCGGCGCGGTCTTCGTGCAAACGGCGCCGGACGGGTCGGTCGTCGGCCTCGTCGTCCTCCGCGACGAGCCGGACGTCCTCTATGTCGACACCCTCGCCGTCGATCCGGCGGCCCACGGCAAGGGCCACGGCCGGGCGCTGCTCGACTTCGCCGCCGACGAGGCGCGCCGCCGCGGCTTCCCGGCGCTTCGCCTCTGCACCAACGTCGTGATGACGGAGAACATCGCCTTCTACGGCCACCTCGGCTGGGAGGAGACGCACCGCGGCACGGAGTTGGGCTTCGAGCGGGTGTTCTTCCGCCGGCCGGTGTGAGTGAACGCGGCGTGCAGCCTCAGCTGCGGCGAGCGAGGGCGAGGCCGATCCCGGCGCCGAGGAGGGCCCCGCCGGTCAGCCGGTTGCGCAGTCTTCCGCGCCCCGCAAGGAGCCGCCGCGCCCGCCCGGCGAAGATCGCCCAGAGCGAATCGCCCGCGGCGGCGAGGACGACGAAGGTCGCGGCGAGGAGCACGAGTTGGGGCCCCGCCGGCCGCGACGGCTCGACGAACTGCGGCAGCAGCGCCGCGTAGAACAGCAGCGTCTTCGGGTTCGTCAGCGACACGAGCGCGCCGCGCAGGAACGCTGCCCGGTCGGGCCGAGCCGCTGGCGCGGCGGCTGCAAGGTCCGTCTCGGGCGCCCGCCACGCCCGCACGCCGAGCACCACGAGATAGGCGACGCCGATCCAGCGCACCCACTCGAAGACGCCGGCAAGGCTCGCCATCACCGCTGACGTGCCGGCGACCACCAGTGAGATCTGCACGAGCATCGCGGCCGTGGTCCCGGCCACGGTCACGAGCCCGGCGCGCGGTCCGCGCGCCAGCGCGGTGGCGACGATCACGGCGACGTTCGGCCCGGGGATGGCGACGAGGACCAGCGTCGCGGAGACGAAGCCGAGGTAAAGCTCGGGAGACATGCCGCCCGCAACCTCGCGGAAGCGCCGGGCGATCAGTGGCACCGGCGGTGGGAGAGAGAAGGCGGCAAGTGTGATCGCTTCGGGTGCGCCCGCGCAAGCGAAAGGGGCGCCCCGCCGTGCGGAGCACCCCTTCCTGTCTCTTGTCGGCGGTGTCGCGGCGCGGTCAGGAGGCGTTCGGGCCGACCGTCACCACCGTCAGGTCGCCGCCGTCGAGGATGCGCTTCGCCACGCGGCGGATGTCCTCGAGGGTCACCGCCTCGATCAGCTGGTTGCGCTTGTCGATGTAGTCGATGTCGAGCCCGTCAAGCTGCAGCCCGACGAGCTGCGAGGCGATCTTGCCGGACGAGTCGAAGCGCAGCGGGAAGGAGCCGGTGAGGAAGCGCTTGGCGTCGGCGAGCTCCTGCTCGCTCGGGCCGGTCGTCGCCATCCGCGCCACTTCCGTCTCGATGAGGCCGACCACCTCGTCGGTCTTGTCGGCGCTCGTCGAGGTGCCGCCGGCGAAGACGCCCGCCTGATCGTAGGGCAGCAGATAAGTGTAGATCGAATAGGCGAGGCCCCGCTTCTCGCGCACCTCCTCGAACAGCCAGGAGGTGAACGTGCCGCCGCCGAGGATGTGGTTCATCACGAAGGCGGGAATGAAGTCGGGATCGGCGCGCAGCAGGCCGGGGCCGCCGAAGCGGATCACCGTCTGCGGGCTCTCGAAGCTGTCCTCGGCGCGGGCGCCGGACTTCGGCTCCGTCGGCGGCACCGGCGTCAGGCCGGCCGTCTGCGGCAGGGCGCCGAAGGTCTGGTCGAGGAGCGGCGCCAGCGTCTTCGCGTCGATCGCCCCGACGACGCCGATGACGAGGTTGTCCTTCGCGAAGGCGCGGCCGTGGAAGGCGGCGAGGTCGTCGCGCCCGAGGGTGGAGACGGTCGCCTCGGTGCCGTTGGCCGGCCGGCCGTAGGGATGGCCGGGGAAGGCGGTCGCCGCCCACAGGCGGCCGGCGATCGAATCCGGATCGCGCTCGCTGCGGCGCAGCTGCGAGATCGCCTGGGTGCGCATCCGGGCGATCGGCTCGGCGTCGAAGCGTGGCGACGTCAGCGCGAGGCGCAAGAGGTCGAAGGCAGCGTCGCGGTTCTCGGCGAGCGTCGTCAGCTCGCCCTGGAACGCGTCGCGGTCCGCATCGAAGGACAGGCGGACGTTGAGGTCCGCAAGGCGCGACTGGAAGGCGTCGGAGTCGAGTTCGCCCGCGCCCTCGTCGAGCATGGTGGAGAGCAGGCTCGCCACGCCCTCCTTGCCCTCCGGGTCCTGCACGGACCCGGCACCGGCGAAGGCGAAGTCCATGGCGATCAAAGGCACGGTGTCGTCGCTGACGAGCCACGCCTCGATGCCGCCGGGGCTCACCACCTTCTCGATGGTCATGGCCGCGGCCGGCGAGACCCACAGGGCCGCGGCGGCGATCACCGGCAGGGCGGCGCGCGCCGCCGGGCGGGCGAGGCGGGAGACGAGATGCACGATGTCAGACATTGGGGTCATCCGGTGCGTGCGGGATCAGGACTTCGAGGGGGTGGGCGCGGCCGGCTCGGCCGGGCCTTCGCCGCCTCCGACCGCGGACCGGGCGGCCTTTGGCAGCAGCCGGCCGATGACGGCGCGGTTCGGGTCGAAACGCGCCGCCGCGGCCTTCACCGCGTCCGCCTGCACCGCCTCGATGCGCGAGGGCCAGGTCTTGGCGTCCTCGACAGTGCCGCCGGTCGTGAGGGCGACGCCGAAGATGCGGGCGAGGGTCGACTGGCTGTCCTGGGCATAGACCGCGTCGGCGATGATCGTCCGCTTCGCCCGGGCCAGTTCCTCGGCAGTCACGCCGTTTTCGGCGACATCGGCGAGCACCTTGAGGAGCCGCGCCTCCAGCGCCTCCACCGTCTCGCCGTCGCGCGGCACCGCGTAGAGCGTCACCTCGCCGTCGTCGAGGTTGGAGCCGCGATAGTAGGCGCCGGCCGAGACCGCCGGGCCGTCGTCACGGACGAGCTGGCGGTAGAGCCGGCTGGTGGAGCCGCCGCCGAGCACCTCGGCCAGCACCTCGAGCGCCTCGGCTTCGCCCGGCTCACCGGTGTTGTAGCTCGGCGCCACCCAGACGAGGCGGGTGCTCGGCTGCGCGACGCGGTCGTCGGCGAGGGTGACGACGCGCTGGGCCGGCAGTTCCTGCACCTGCGGGCGGATCCGCGGCGGCGGCTCGGCGCGGCGCGCGAGCTTGCCGTAGGTCTCCTCGGCGAGGCGGCGCACCTCGGCCGTGTCGACGTCGCCGGCGACGACGAGCACCGCGTTGTTCGGCGTGTAGTAGCGGTCGTAGAAGGCGATCGCCTGCTCGCGGTTCAGCTTCTCGATCTCGGAGCGCCAGCCGATCACCGGCACACCGTAGGGATGGTTGGTCCACAGGGCCGCGTCGAGGGCCTCGCCGAGCTGGGCGGAGGGTTCGGAGTCCGTGCGGCTCGAGCGCTCCTCGAGGACGACCTGGCGTTCCGGGAGGACCTGCTCGTCGGTGAGCACGAGGTTCGCCATGCGGTCGGCCTCGAAGCCCATGACGAGGGGCAGCTGCTCCTTGGCGACGCGTTGGAAGTAGGCCGTGTAGTCGTTGGAGGTGAAGGCGTTCTCCTCGCCGCCGACATCGGCGACGGCCTTCGAGAACTCACCCTCGGGATGGGTTTTCGTGCCCTTGAACATCAGGTGCTCGAGGAAGTGGGCAATGCCCGATTCTCCCCAGGGCTCGTCGGCGGAGCCGACCTTGTACCAGACCATGTGAGTGACGACCGGGGCGCGCCGGTCCGGGATCACCACCACCTGGAGGCCGTTGTCGAGCGTGAAGCTCTCGGCGGACGGGGCGATCTCGGCAGCCGCCTGGGCGGTGCCGACGAAGGCGGCGGAGGGCAGGAAGCCCGGCAGCGACAGGCCCGGAACGGCGAACGGCGCCGTCGCCAGGAGGGCGACCGCGGCAAGGCGGCTGAAGCGGTTCGACACGGGGCGATCTCTCCACGAGAAGGGGACGGGCCCGCCGCGCACCGCCGGTGCAGACCGCGGGAAGGCGTCCTCGTCGACGGTATAGGCGCCGCGGCGTCCGCGACCACTGAACATTCGGTAATGTTGGCGGCCTCGGCCGCCGTGCCATGTCTCGGCACGCGGGTGGCGACGCACGCGTTCGACTTGGCCGCTCCAATCCGGGCGGTCCGTCACATGCCGTCAGTGTCTTGTCCTGTGCGCAGCGCGTCCGGGACGGACGGCGCGGCAGCGTCCTCCGTCCATGTCAGGCGGCCGGCGCGGCGTCAGTTGCCGGCGACGCCGGGCATCTGGCGGTTCGCCATCCGCGGATCGCCGATACCGTCGTTGATCGGCTTGCCCTCGTTCGGATCGGCCGGCATCGCCGCGGTGGCGGCCGGGGTGCGGTACTCGGCCGGCGGCTCGATCAGGTATTTCCGGTCCGGCGCCTGGCCGATGTCCGGACCACCGGAGCTCGGCGAGTTCACCTTCAGCGTCTGGAGCTCGGTCTGGCTCAGGCGGCGTCCGAGACGCTGGGTGGATTCGGGCTGCTCGGCGGTGCCGGTGCCGTTCAGGCCACCGCCGGGGATGCGGCCGGCCTGCACCTCGGCCGTCGTCAGGCGATCCCCGGAGTGCATCGCCTCGCGCAGCACCTCGCCGGGATCCTTCGCGCCGGCGGCGCGGGCCGCGGCCTCGATCTCCTCGGGGTTCGTCGGCCACTCGGTTCCGGCGACGGCCGACGGGCTGTCCGACGGGGGGCGCAGGTCGGTCGAGGGCGGGACCACGATGGGTGAGCGGGGGGCGTACTGGATGGAGTTCGTCGGCGGATCGACGATGCCGGCGCCGGTCAGGAGGCGGTGCATCAGCGGCTGCCCCTCCTGGGCCTGGGCCGCCGAGCCGTCGTCATAGTAGCTCTCGGGGCCGCCGACGCAGCCGGCCGCAAGGCTCCCGAGGGCGAGGATCGCGACCGCGCGCGCCGTCTTCGTGATCGCCATGCCCGACTTCACCGCTCCGAATCGTCCACCGGTCGCCACCGGCACTCGTTGGCCGCGCCATCAAGACACGGGTTTTGCGGCAGCTTTGGGACCACTCAGGCCCGCTTCGCCGACCGGTCGCCCCGCAGCGCCTCGAGGACGATCAGGGCGGCACCCGCCACGATCGCCGCATCGGCGACGTTGAACACGTACCACGAGAAGTCTGCCACATGAAAATGAACGAAATCGACAACGGCGCCATAGACGACGCGGTCGACGCCGTTGCCGACGGCCCCGCCGACGACGAGGCCGAGGGCGACCGCCGACAGCCGGCTCGTCGTCCGCGCCATCCACGCGGCGAGGGCGATCGTCGCCACCACCGTGACGGCGACGAGGATCCAGCGGCCGGTCTCGCTGTCCTGCTGGAACAGCCCGTAGGAGACGCCCCGGTTCCAGACGAGCACGAACTCGAGCCACGGCGTGACCGCGATCGGCCCGGTCGCCTCGAGGGCGAGGCCGTCGAGCACCCAGAGCTTGGTCGCAAGGTCGACGGTGAAGACGACCGCCGCGATGGCGATGCCGAGCCCGAGGTGGGGGCCGAAGCCGCGCCGCACGGCGCCGCTCAAGCGCCGGCCCCGAAGCGGGCCTTGAGGAGCGCGTAGAGGGCCCGCGAGGACTGCGCCTCGCCGCCCTCCGGCCGGCCGGGCTTCGCCGAGGGCACCCAGGCGAAGACGTCGAGGTGGGCCCACGTCCTCGCCTTCTCGACGAAGCGCGACAGGAACAGGGCGGCGGTGATCGAGCCGGCGAAGGCGCCGCCGGAGATGTGGTTGATGTCGGACACCTTGGACTCGAGCATCTTCTCGTAGGGTCGCCAGAGCGGCATCCGCCAGAGCGGATCGCCCACCTTGGCCCCCGCGGCGAGCAGTCCCTCGGCGAAGGCGTCGTCGTCGCTGTAGAGCGGCGGAAGGTCGGGCCCGAGCGCCACGCGGGCGGCGCCGGTCAGCGTCGCGAAGTCGACGAGGATCTCCGGCGCCTCCTCGTCGGCGAGGGCGAGGGCGTCGGCGAGGATGAGCCGGCCCTCGGCGTCGGTGTTGCCGATCTCCACCGTGATGCCCTTGCGGCTCCGGTACACGTCGCCCGGGCGGAAGGCATTGCCGGAGATGGAGTTCTCCACCGCCGCCACGAGCAGGCGCAGCCGCACCGGCAGGCCGGCGTCCATGATCATGTCGGCAAGGGCGATCGCCGCCGCTGCGCCGCCCATGTCCTTCTTCATGAGGAGCATCGAGGCGTCGGGCTTGATGTTGAGCCCGCCGGTGTCGAAGGCGACGCCCTTGCCGACGAGCGTCACCTTCGGGTGCGCCGGGTCGCCCCAGGTGAGGTCGACGAGGCGCGGCGCCCGGTCGCTCGCGGCGCCGACCGCGTGGATCAGCGGGAAGTTGTGGGTAAGGAGGTCCTCGCCGACGATCTCGGTGAAGTCGGCGCCGTGGCGCTCGGCGAGGACGCGGACGGCGCCGGCGAGCTCGCCGGGGCCGAGGTCGTTCGCGGGCGTGTTGACGAGGTCCCTGGCCCGGAAGACGGCATCGGCGATGCGGGCGATCTCCGCCCCGTCGGCGCCCTCGGGCAGCACGAGGCGCGGCGCCGTCTTCCGCCGGCTGCGGTAGCGATCGAACCGGTAGGAGCCGAGGGCGAAGGCAAGGGCGGCGGCGGACGGGTCCTCGAAGCCGGAGGCGAGGCGCCATGTCCCGGCCGGCAGCTGCGTCGCAAGCACGCCGGCGGCGAGCGGGTCGGTGGCGGGGACGCGGCCGGCGGCGGCCGGCTTGCCGAGCCCGAACACCGCCGCGACAGGCCGTCCGTCCTCGCCCGGCAGGGCCGCGACCGTGCCGGCGCCCGCCTCGAAGCCGGTGGCGGCGAGCCAGGCGGCGGCGGACGGCGGCAGGCTCGCCGACAGGGCGGCGAGCCCGTCCGGGCGCACGGCGTGGACGGGCACCGCGTCGGCGGCGGACGGGGCGAAGCATTCGGGCATGGACGGGTTCCGGCGCGACAGGGTGAGGCAGGTCGCGGCGGAAGGTAGAAAGCGGGCGGCTCCTCGGCAAGCCGCCGCGCGTCACCGGCGCGGAAGCGCCGCGGTTCCCGGTGGCGAATAGGGCGAACCGCGGAGCCGGCGAAAGAAAGGAACTGCGAGGACGGAGCAAAAGGCGACGCGTCCGCGCGTCGGCTGGACGGTACGCCGGGGCGTGGCCTAGACGGCGCGGCGCGCCGAAGGCGGCCTTAGAAGAGCGTTCCCATCAGGTCGAAGATCGGGCCGCCGACGGCGACGAGGGCGACGACGATGGCGGTCGCGATCAGTCCGGCGACGAGCCCGAACTCGGCCGTCGCGCGCTGGGCGGTCACCGGCTTGACGCGGGCCTGCATGCCCCTCATCCCTGTCTTGCGCTCGTGCATCCACGACCTCCGGCGCCGTGCCGTTCGTTGCGGTCTGCCCCGGAGCCGTAGAGCATCCTCGCCGCCGCCCCTTGCCAGCGCGTTAAGGCCGCCGCGCGCCCAGCGCGGCGCACGGACAGGGTTAATGGCGGGTTGTTGGGGAGGGGCTGTGGGTGGGCGTGGCAGCGGCGTTGGCGCCGCAAAGTCGCTGGCCGCGGCTTCCTGCTCAAGCGCCACCAGCTGGGCCCGCCTCGTCTGATCTGACCGGACGGCGTGATGGGTGTGGTAATCGTCTCGGTTGCAGCGGAGCGGCGCTGGGGTTTCTACGGCCGGGGCGCGCCGTTGGTCAGCGGCTCCGGCCCTCCTGCTGGCAGCTTCGACTACAGCCGCCCGTGGGGGGACGGCGGCTCAGGCGTCGAGGGCAAGCAGGATGCGCCCGTCGGTAATCCAGCCGACGACCGACTCGCCGACCCCACCGTTGGCCGTCACGAACACGTCCTGGCACTTTTTCTGCGACTCCATCGCCGCCTTGGCATCCCGCAGCGTGCGGTCGCGAGCGACGACGCCAAAGAGCTTCAGCATCTTGGCGTTGTCCTGAGACTTCGCGAAATCGCCGAGGGTCGCCGTCCCGTTCGGATCGGGATTGTCTCGCAGATACAGGTTGAGCAGTGACTCGTGCAGGATTGCCGCGATGCTGCCGTCCGGATTGAGGATCGGAAGCCGCGTGACGAGTTCGTCGGCCTTGAACTTTGCGACCAGTTCGGAAAGCAGAAGCGTCTCGAGCTTCTGATCGCGCTTGAGCTCGATCCGGACCATCTCGGACCGGTCGATCATCGCGTCCGCCACCGGCGTGGACTGGAGCTTCTCGGTGGGGCCGAGCCTTGCGATCGTCTCCTGCATGGATCGTGAGGCGGATTCGAAGTTCTCGCGGGAGTAGAAGAAGGCGAGGAGGGTTCCGACCCAGGTGCCGACCAGCGTGGTGATGGTTGTGAACACCATCTGGGTGTCGATCTCTTCCTGGGACATGACCGAGAGCGACACGATGAGCAGAAGGAAGAACGAGAAGATGAAGACCATCAGCGCGAAGTTGCGCTGCGCCTGGGCGTGCTCGAGCGCGACGTGGGTCTGCGGATCGACCGGCTGATTGGACTGTCCGAACATGAGGGCCCCCTCCCGTGTTGCCCCTACAAGGTGCAACCGAAGAGAGTGGTCCGCAATCAAAAAGAGAGAAACTCAAGTTCAACAACCTGAGAGGTTAGCGGTGGCTCGGACGTGCCACCCGCCCATGCCCTCAAATCGTCTGGTTGTAGTCCCCCACCTCGGCGTTCTCCCGCAGCACGCCATCCACTGCTGCGAACATCTCGCGCATGCGCGCCTCCGAGACAGGGCTCTCCACCACCACCACGAGTTCCGGCTTGTTCGACGAGGCCCGCACCAGCCCCCAGGTGCCGTCGGCCGTCGTCACCCGCACGCCGTTGACGGTGACGAGGCTCGTGATCGGCTGGCCGCCGACCGGCGCGCCGGCGGACTTCAGCGCCTCGAAGCGGGCCTGCACCCGCTCCGCCACCTGGTACTTCACCTCGTCCGCGCAGTGCGGCGACATCGTCGGCGAGCCCCAGGTCTTCGGCAGCGCCCGCTCGAGGTCCGACAATGACTTCTCCGGGTTGCGGTCGAGCATGTCGAGGATGGCGATCGCCGAGACGAGCCCGTCGTCGTAGCCCCGTCCGATCGGCGCGTTGAAGAAATAGTGGCCCGACTTCTCGAAGCCGGCGAGCGCCCCCGTCTCGGTCACCCGCCGCTTCATGTGCGAATGGCCGGTCTTCCAGTAGTCCGTCACGGCGCCGGCGGCCTGCAGCACCGGGTCGGTGGCGAACAGCCCCGTCGACTTCACGTCGACGACGAAGCGGGCGCCGGGGTGCCCGTTCGCGAGGTCGCGGGCGAGCATCACCCCCACCTTGTCGGCGAAGATCTCCGCGCCGGTGTCGTCGACGACGCCGCAGCGGTCGCCGTCGCCGTCGAAGCCGAGGCCGACATCGGCCCCGGTCTCCAGCACCGCGTCGCGCATGGCGTGCAGCATGTGGAGGTCTTCTGGGTTCGGGTTGTAGCGCGGGAAGGTGTGGTCGAGGGTGGTGTCGAGCGGCACCACCTCGACGCCGAGCCGCTCCAGCACCTCCGGCGCAAACGCCCCCGCCGTGCCGTTGCCGCAGGCGCAGACGGCCCGCACGCGCCGCTTCAGTTTCGGGCGGCTCGTCAGGTCTTCGATGTAGCGGGCGCGGAAGTCCTCGACGAAGCGGTAGCCGCCGCCCGGCCGCGCCCGGAAGGCGCCGGAGAGCACGATCTCCTTCAGCCGCCCCATCTCGTCCGGCCCGAAGGTGAGCGGCCGGTTCGCCCCCATCTTCACGCCCGTCCAGCCATTCTCGTTGTGCGAGGCGGTGACCATGGCGACGCACGGCATGTCGAGGGCGAACTGGGCGAAATAGGCCATCGGCGTCATGGCGAGGCCGATGTCGGCGACCTCGATGCCGGCCGCCATCAGGCCGTTCATGAGCGCCTGCTTGATCGAGGCCGAATAGGATCGGTAGTCGTGGGCGGTGACGAGCGACGGCCGCACGCCGAGTTCGTGGATCAGCGTGCCGAGCCCGAGCCCGAGCGCCTGCGCCCCCATCAGGTTGAGCTCGGAGCCGAACAGCCAGCGCGCGTCGTACTCGCGGAACCCCGTCGGCTTCACCATCGGCTCCGCCTCGAAGGCGTAGGTGTTCGGCGTAAGCACGGGCTTCGGCGTCGGGAACATGCGGCGGGGCTCCTGGTGGCGCGGGCCGGGGACGGCGCTGGAGGCTTCCTCCTTCTCCCAGCCTCGCTGGGAGAAGGTGCCCGAAGGGCGGATGAGGGCGGCGCGCGCAGCGCGCCGGGGGCTGGTTTCGAAACCAAGATGAATCAGAGGGCTCGGATTGGGGTTCGCGCCCGCCAGGCGTAGCCGCAGCCAGCGCCGCATCGCTGCCGTGAAGCGCCCTCATCCGCCCTGGGGCACCTCCCCCGCGGAGCGGGAGACGGAAACCGGCGCGCCCGCTATCCCCCCGCCGAGCCGTCGGCGCTGACGAACGCCAGCCTGAGCAGGTTCGTCGCCCCGGGGGTGCCGAAGGGCACGCCCGCCATGATCAGGATGCGCTGGCTCGGCTTCGCGAAGCCCTCGGCGACGACGATCCGGTTCGCCTTCTCGACCATGTCCTCCGGGTCGCGGGCGTCGGCGCCGATCACGGCGTGCACGCCCCAGACGAGGGAGAGCCGCCGCGCCGTCTCCGGCACCGGGCTGAGGCCGATGAGCGGCGAGGCCGGGCGCTCGCGGGCGGCCCGCATCGCCGTCGTCCCCTTCGCCGTGTAGCAGACGATGGCGGCCACCTTCAGCGTCTCGGCGATCTGCCGGGCGGCGGCGCAGATGGCGTCGTTGCCGGTTGCCTCGGGCTCCGGGCGCTGCGCCTGCAGGATGTCGCGGTAGAAGGTCTCGCGCTCCACGGCCTCGGCGATCCGGTTCATCGTCGCCACGGCCTCGACCGGGTGCTCGCCGGCGGCGGATTCGGCCGAGAGCATCACCGCATCGGCGCCCTCGAAGACGGCGGTCGCAACGTCCGAGACCTCGGCGCGGGTCGGCACCGGCGCCGTGATCATCGATTCCAGCATCTGGGTCGCGACGACCACCGGCCGGCCCGCCCGGCGGGCGGCGCGCGAGATGCGCTTCTGCAGGCCCGGCACCGCCTCGAGCGGCATTTCCACGCCGAGGTCGCCGCGCGCCACCATCAGCGCGTCGGCAAGCTCGATGATCGCGTCGAGCCGCTCGATCGCTTGCGGCTTCTCGATCTTCGCCATCACGAGCGCCCGGCCGCGGGCGATCTTGCGCACCTCGGCGATGTCGTCGGGGCGCTGCACGAAGGAGAGGGCGATCCAGTCGGCGCCGGCGTCGAGCGCGGCGTCGAGATCGCGCCGGTCCTTGTCGGTGAGGGCGCTGACGGGCAGCGTCGTGTCGGGGCAACTGACGCCCTTGCGGTCGGACACCTTGCCGCCGACCTCGACCTTCGTCTCGGCGCGCTCGCGCGTCGCCTGGGTGACGACGAGCCGCACCTTGCCGTCGTCGAGCAGCAGGCGGTGGCCGGCCTCGAGGGAGCGCAGGATCTCCGGATGGGGGAGGCACACGCGGGTCGCGTCACCCGGCGCCTCGTTGCCGTCGAGCACGAAGCTCGCCCCCTCCGCCAGCATCACCGGCCCGGCGGCGAAGCGGCCGACACGCAGCTTCGGCCCCTGCAGGTCGGCGAGGATGCCGATGGGACGGCCGACGGTCTTCTCGACGTCGCGGATGAGCCCGACGAGGCGGCGCAGCGCCTCGTGGCTCGTGTGGCTCATGTTGATGCGGAAGCAATCGGCGCCGGCGCGCCAGAGCTGCTCGATGACGTCGCGTTCGGAGGAAGCGGGCCCGAGCGTGGCGAGGATCTTCGCCCGCCGCTCGCGCTTCATTGGCCGCCGGTCCCGCTCGTCGGCTTCTCGGTGAGCTGAACCGTCCAGTTGCGCTGGTCGCCGGTATCCACTTCGAAGAACCCGGTGCGCTCGAACCCGCGGGCGAGGCAGTCTTCGGTCCCCTCGATGGTGAATTCCTTGCCGCGGGTGCACATGTAGGTGTGCCCGCCCCACTCGCCACCGTTGTCGTAGTCGATGGCATAAATATAGAAGTAGCGGGAATTGAGGGGGCCGCTGACCACAACCTCACAGCTGTTGCCGGGGATGTTCCACCACCCCTCCGTCACCCAGCTCGCCTCGTTCTTGTAGCCGATGGAGACGCCGACGTTGCCGGCGGTCTTGTTGCAGAGGCGGAAATCGGCGTGAGCCTGCACCGTCCCGGCGAGGACGGTGACGAGACCGAGGCAGGAAAGGGTGGTGAAGCCTGCGATGTGGCCTCGGCGACGGGTTCCCCTTCCCGTGAAGCCGTCCGTTGTCATCGTGTGATCCGACCTGCGGAGTTGGCTTTTTCGGTTCATGCGCGCTTCGTCTGTCTTTGTCAACGAAAGGCCGCCCTCACTCCGGCAAACGTTCGCCGGTCGGTGGAAAACCGGCAGAGACGCTCGACGGGGACGGGGCCGCCAGGGAAAGGCGGAGCGAACGTGTCGCGGAGGATTGCGGCATCGATGCGTCCACTCAAGGGCGAGTTCACTGATTCGCCAGCGGCCGGGGCCGCGGCCGGGCGATCCAGATGCCGGCCAGAATGGTGATGCCGCCGATCGCCTGCAAGGGTGACAGCGCCTCGGAGAAGACGAGCCAGCCGAGCACCGCCGCCGCCACCGCCTCGAGGAAGATGACGAGCGAGGAGAAGGCCGCCGACAGGTGGCCAAGGGCGTAGGCGAGCAGGCCCTGGCCGCCGACGTGGCTGACGAAGGCGAGCATGAAGAGGGCGCCGGCGCCGGCGAGGGTGGCCGGCCAGAGGTCGTTCTCGAGCGTCAGGGCGGAGGCGAGCAGGAGCGCCGCCGTGACGAGCGAGGAGCGGAACAGGAGCAGCCCCGAGGGGGTCGTCCGCCGCGCCACCCGGACCGCCAGGAAATAGCCGCCGAAGAACACCGAGGTGATGATGCCGTAGAGGTCGCCGAGCAGCCGCTCGGGCGCGAAGCTCCAACTCGCCCCGACGAGGGCGACGGCACCGGTCACGCACAGCACGATGCCCAGGATCGTCGCCCGGTCGACGCGCTCGCCGATGAGGAGGCTCGAGCCGAGCGCCACCCACACCGGCGCCAGTGTCGCGAGCAGCGTCGCGTTCGCCATCGTCGTGTTGAAGATGGCGAGGTGCCAGAAGAACAGGTCGCCGGCGAACATCAGCCCGGCGACCACGGTCGCCGGCCGCCACGGCGCCGAACCGCCGTCGAGGCGCGCCCAGATCCACAGGAGCGGCAAGGCAAGGCCGACGCGCCAGAACGCGCTGGTGTAGGGCCCGACCTCGGCGAAGCGGACGAACACCGGCGAGAGGCCCATCGCCAGCGCCCCGCCGACCAGCGCCGCATAGGCGGCGACGAGGCGGGCGGCCGGAGCGGCGTGGGGGCGGGCGGGGTCGGCGCGCGTCACGGGCAGGGTCGTCGGGTTCCGGAGAGGAGGGCCTGCCGCGGCAGGGCAGCCCTCGGGAAGGCTTGCGAGGGCGGCGCGAGGCGCCGCCGGGGGGCGATAGCTATGGCACGCGGCCGCCCGTGTCACTATGGTTCGCCCTCCTCCCCGTGCGACCCGTTGCCGAGAACCCCCCGTGAGCGCCGATCCGTCCGAGACCTTTCCGCCCGTCGTGCGCATCAACGGCGACCCTGCCACCGGCATCCTCATCCTCTGCGACCACGCCTCGAACGCCCTGCCGCCGGAATACGGCACGCTTGGCCTCGACCCGCGGCAGCTCCAGCGCCACATCGGCTACGACATCGGCGCGGCGCCGGTGACGCGCGGCCTCGCCCGCCGCCTCGGCGCGCCGGCGCTGCTCACCACCTTCTCGCGCCTCCTCATCGACCCGAACCGCGGCGACGACGACCCGACGCTGATCATGCGGCTGTCGGACGGCGCGGTCGTCCCGGCGAACGCCCGCCACACGCGCGAGGAACGCGAGGCACGCATCGCCCGCTTCCACCGGCCGTACCATGCCGCCATCAAGGCCGAGCTCGACGTCATGGCGGCGATGGGCCTCGTGCCGCTCATCGTCTCGATCCACTCGTTCACGCCGGTGTGGCGCGGCACGCCGCGGCCCTGGCACGTCGGCATCCTCTGGGACACCGATCCGCGGGCGGCGCAGGCGATGATCCGCGCCTTCGAGCGCGACCCCGCCCTCGTCGTCGGCGACAACGAGCCCTATGATGGGGCCCTGCGCAACGACACGCTCTACGTCCACGGCAGCGCCCGCGGCTTCCCGCACGCCCTCGTCGAGGTCCGCCAGGACCTCATCGGCGACGAGGCAGGCGCCGAGGACTGGGCGGCGCGGCTCGAGCCGGTCGTGCGGGAGCTGCGCGCCGACCCCGAAATGGGCACAGTGCGCCGCTATGGCTCACGCGCCGGCGCCCTGCCGATCGATCCCTGAGCCGCCCGGCGACCGCGAGACGTTCCCCCGCGCGAGGAGGCATCCATGACCGAGCTCGACGAGACCACCCGCACCGCCCTCGAGGCGGCCGCCTTCCGCCGGCTGCTCGAGCACCTGAACGCCCGCACCGACGTGCAGAACATCGACCTCATGAACCTCGCCGGCTTCTGCCGAAACTGCCTGTCGAACTGGTACCGCGAGGCCGCCGAGGCGAAGGGCATCCAGATGACCAAGGAGGCCTCCCGCGAGGTCGTCTACGGCATGCCCTACGAGGACTGGCGCGCGAAGCACCAGACCGAGGCGACGGCCGAGCAAAAGGCGGCGTTCGCGAAGAGCGGCGGTGGGCACTGAGGGCTGCCCCGTCTCTCCTCCTCCGCCTGTTCCTCTCTCTCCCTCGCCTTGCGCCTCCCTCTCCGGAGTCATTCCCGGCCTTGTGCCGGGAACCCATTCCTCGCCCCGGTCTCGGCGTCGGCGACTTGGCTGACGTTGCATGGGTTCCCGGCACAAGGCCGGGAATGACCTCGAAAGGGGGCCGCCGCTGCGGCCACCTGACCTGCTGCCCGAGCGCCTCACTCGCCCTCGTCGCCGTCCTGCCCTTCTCCCCTCACTCCCGCCTCCGGATAAACCACCCCCGTCAGATACAGCCCGTCCGGCGGGGCCACCGGGCCGCAGCGGGCGCGGTCGCGGGCGTCGAGGGCGGCACGGAGGTCGGCGGCGCTCCAGCGGCCCTCGCCGACCTGCACCAGCGAGCCCACCATCGAGCGCACCTGGTTGTGCAGGAACGAGCGCGCCGCCGCCTCGACGACGATGCGGTCGTCCTCGCGCCGCACCGAGAGCACGTCGAGCGTCCGCACCGGGCTCTTCGCCTGGCAGGCCGCGGCGCGGAAGGTGGTGAAGTCGTGCCGGCCGAGGAGCCCCTCTGCCGCCGCCTGCATCGCCTCGGCATCGAGCCGGCGCGGCAGGTGCCACACGCGGGTCCGGTCGAGCGCCGGCGGTGCCCGCCGGGCAAGCACCACGTAGCGGTAGCGCCGGCCGATCGCCGAAAAGCGCGCGTCGAAGTTCTCCGCCACCGCCTCGGCCGACAGCACGGCCACCGGATGCGGCCTCAGGTGCGCGTTCAGCGCGTCGCGCACCCGGTCGGCCGGCCAGTCGCGGGAGAGGTCGAGATGGGCGACCTGTCCCGTCGCATGCACCCCCGCGTCGGTCCGCCCGGCCCCGCGCACGCCGACGCGCTCGCCGGTGAAGCCGAACACGGCATCCTCCAGCGCCCCCTGCACCGACACCCCTTCCGCCTGCCGCTGCCAGCCGACGAAGGGCGTGCCGTCATATTCGAGGGTGAGCTTGTAGCGGGGCATGTCCCGCCTTTCGTTAAAGAAGCCGCGTCCCCTTCGCCACCGGCGTGCCGCGCAGGAAGTCCGCCGCCGCCATCGGGCCCTTGCCGGCGCGCTGGACGGTGACAAGCCGCACCGCGCCGTCGCCGCAGGCAATCGTGAGGGCGTCGTCGAGCGCCGTGCCGGGCGCGTCGGATCCCTCGGCGACGGCCGTGCGGAGCACCTTCAGCCGCTCGAGCTTGCCGCTGCGCTCGATCTCGCAGAAGGCGCCGGGGAAGGAGGAGAGGCCGCGCACGTGGTCGTGCACCCGCTTCGCCGGAAGCGCCCAGTCGATGCGGGTCTCGGCGTTCGTCAGCTTGGCAGCGTAGGTGACGCCCTCCGCCGGCTGGTCCGTGCAGGCGAGGTCGCCGGCGGCGAGCGCCGAAAGCGCCCGCACCATCAGCGCCGCGCCGAGCGGGGCGAGGCGGTCGTGGAGCTCGCCGGCCGTCTCGTCCGACGCGATCGGCGTGCGCTCGGCCATGCACACCGGCCCGGTATCGAGGCCGGCGTCCATGCGCATCACCATCGCGCCGGTCTCGGCGTCGCCGGCCATCACGGCGCGGTTGATCGGGGCGGCGCCGCGCCAGCGCGGCAACAGCGATGCATGCAGGTTGAGGCAGCCGAAGCGGGGCGCCGCGAGCACCGGCTCCGGCAGGATCAGCCCGTAGGCGACGACCACCGCGACATCAGCCCCATGCGCCGCGAACGCCGCCTGGTCGGCCGCCTCGCGCAGCCGCGCCGGCGTCAGCACCGGCACGCCGAGCCGCTCGGCGGCCTCGTGCACCGGCGAGCGGCGCTCGGCGAGGCCGCGGCCGGCGGGGCGGGGGGCGCGGGTGTAGGCGGCGACGATGCGGTGGCCGGCGGCGGCGACGGCCTCCAGCGTCGGCACGGCGAAGTCCGGCGTGCCCATGAAGACGACGTCGAGCGGCATCGCGCGCGTCAGCCTGTGCGATCTTCGAGCCAGCCGGCCGAACGCGGCGGAACCTCTCCGCTCACTCCGCGCCCATCCGCGCGCGCGCCGGCGGCCGCGCCGCGGGCGCGCCGAGCTTCGCCTGCTTCTTCGCCCGCTTCAGGATCAGCCCGCGCTTCAGCCGCGACAGGTGGTCGATGAAGAGGACGCCGTTCAGGTGGTCGATCTCGTGCTGCAGGCAGGTGGCGAGGAGGCCGTCGGCCGTCATCTCGCCTTCGGCGCCGTCGCGGTCGAGGAAGCGCACGCGGATCTCCGCCGGCCGCTCCACCTCGGCATATTCCTCCGGGATCGACAGGCAGCCTTCCTCGTGGGTCGACAGCGCCTCGGACGACCAGACGATCTCCGGGTTGATGAAGGCCATCGGGTTCGGCGGCGCGTCGCCCTTGGCGACATCAAGCACCAGAAGCCGCTTCGGCACGGCGATCTGCACGGCGGCGAGGCCGATGCCCGGCGCCTCGTACATCGTGTCGAACATGTCCTCGATCAGCGCCCGGAGCTCCGCGTCGACCGTGTCGACGGGAGCGCTCGTCTGCCGCAGCATCGGGTCGGGCAGCTTGATGATCTCGCGTATCGCCATGCCCGCTAGATATGAGGCGGCGAACGGCCGGTCAATCGCCCTCGCGCCGCGGCGGCGGGGCCGAATCGGCGTAAAGCTTCGGCATGTTCGAGGGGCCCCTCGCCGAACCGCTGTTCCTGATCGGCGGCCGCGCCGTGCTCGTCGGCGAGGCCGCCCTCGCCGCGGCGGGCGTGCTCGTCCTGCTCCTCCTCGTCACGGTGCTGGCGCTCCGCAAGGCGGGCCGCGCTGGCCTCGAGGCGGAGCTCATCGCCGCCGAGCGGGTGGAGGGCCTCGAGGAGCGCCTCGCCGAGCTCCTGCGCGCCCAGTCGGAGACCTCCGGCCGCCTGCAGACGATGGCCGAGGTGCTCGGCTCCCGCCAGGGGGACCTCGCCCGCCTCGTCGGCGAGCGGCTCGACGGGCTCGGCCACCGCCTCGGCCAGTCGATGGCGGAGACGACGAAGTCGACCCACGCCAACCTCTCCCAGCTCGCCGAGCGCCTCGCCGTTATCGACCGCGCCCAGGAGACGATCGCCAGGCTCTCCGGCCACGTCGTCGCGCTGGAAAGGATCTTCGCCGACAAGCAGGCGCGCGGCGCCTTCGGCCAGGGGCGGATGGAGGCGATCATCCGCGATGCCCTGCCGCCGGGCGCCTACGCCTTCCAGGCGACGCTGTCGAACGGCACCCGGCCGGACTGCCTCGTCCGCCTGTCGAACGGCCAGCCGCCGCTCGCCATCGACGCGAAGTTCCCGCTCGAGGCGTTCAACCGCCTGCGCGCCGCCGACCGGCCGGAGGCGGTGAAGGCGGCGGAGGCGCAGATGCGGCGCGACCTCGCCAAGCACATCGACGACATCCGCGCCCGCTACCTCATCCCCGGCGAGACCCAGGATACGGCCTTCCTCTTCGTGCCGTCGGAATCCGTCTTCGCCGAGATCCACGAGCGCTTCGAGGACGTCGTCGCCCGAGCCGGGGCGGCGCGCGTCGTCATCGTCTCGCCCTCGCTGCTTCTCCTCTCGGTGCAGGTGGTGCAGGGCATCCTGCGCGACGAGCGGATGCGCGAGCAGGCCCACGTCGTCCAGGCCGAGGTCCGCCGCCTTGTCGAGGACGTCGTCCGCCTGCACGAGCGCACGCTCGCGCTGCAGAAGCACATCGCCCAGGCCGCCGGCGACCTCGACCAGATCCTCGTCTCCGCCGAGAAGGTGCGCCGCCGCGGCGGCCGCATCGAGGCGCTCGACCTCGACGAGGCGGCCGCTCCGCCGCTAGGCTCCGGCGACCCTTCCGACGACGGCCGCCGCGCCGTGTCCTGACTTCCCTTCTCCAAGAACGCATCCGAGGCCGCGATGACCATCCTCCTGTCGACGGGTATCTGGCCGGTGGAAGACTGGCTTCGGCCGCTCGCAAAGCTCGCGCCGGAGCGCCGCGTCGTCGTCGCCGGCCGGGACGACTACGACCCCGCCGAGGTCCGCTACGCCCTCGCCTGGAAGCCGCCAGAGGGCCTGCTCGCCGGCCTGCCGAACCTTTCCGCGATCTTCTCGCTCGGCGCCGGCGTCGACCACATCCTCTCCGACCCGACCCTGCCCGACGTGCCGCTCGCCCGCATCGTCGACCCGGACCTCACCATGCGGATGACCGAGTGGGTGGTGCTGCAGGTGCTGTTCCACCACCGCCGCACCTTCGGCTACATGCGTCAGCAGCAGGAGCGGCACTGGGACGAAATCCGCCAGCCGGCGGCGAAGGACGTGCGCGTCGGCGTCATGGGCCTTGGCGTGCTCGGCCGCGACGCGGTCGAGGTGATCGCCCGCCTCGGCTTCGACACCGCCGGCTGGAGCCGCTCGCCCCAGGAGATCCCGGGCGTCGCCTGCTTCCACGGCAAGGACGGCTTCGAGGCCTTCCTCGCCCGCACCGACATCCTCGTCTCGCTTTTGCCGCTGACGCCGGAGACGCAGGGGCTGATCGACCGCCGGCTGCTCGCCAAGCTGCCGCGGGACGGCGCCCTCGGCGGCGCGGTGCTGATCAACGCCGGCCGCGGCGGCCAGCAGGTGGAGGCCGACGTGCTCGCGGCCCTCGACGACGGCACCCTCATCGGCGCGAGCCTCGACGTCTTCGAGACGGAGCCGCTGCCGCAGGACAGCCCGTTCTGGTCGCACCCGAAGGTGCTCGTCTATCCGCACGTCGCCGCCGTCAGCGACGCCAACGCCCTGACGCGCCTCATCCTCCGCCAGATCGAGCGGGTGGAGGCGGGCCTCCCGCCGGAACACCTCGTTGACCGCGCCCGCGGCTATTGAGGGCGGCGGAGTCCCACGCACGCTTTTCAAGTGCGTCTGGCGTCAATAGAAACTGCCTGAGCGGTCCGGCGCGGGTTCGGGTCGCCGCCCGCGTGCGGGGAAGCGGGTGACGGCTTCGCGCCGGCGGATCGAACGCGCGTCACGGGAAGGATGAATGGCGGCACGCCCCCAGCCGACGAATGATCCGGCGGCCAAGCCGGACGCCAACGGCCCAGCAGGATCGCCATCGCTGCGCACCTACACCCTCCTCAGCCGGCTGCCCTGGCCCCGGCGCTTCTCCGGCCGCCTGATGCTCGTGTGCTTCTTCGGAACGCACCTTCCCCTGATCGCGCTCATCGTCGGCCTCGCCGCCACGGTCGGCTTTTCCGAGGTCGGCGTGCAGATCGCCCTCGGGCTGACCCTCGCCGGCACCCTCGTCGCCACCGCGCTGGTGCTGGCGATCGTCCACTTCGCGCTCGCGCCCATCGACGCAACGCGCCAGGCGCTCGCGGACTTCCACGCCGACCGGACGATCTCGCGCCTGCCGACCGGCCACGACGACGAGATCGGCCGGCTGATGGCCTGCACCCAGGCCACCATCGAGGGGCTCGGGCGCAACCTCGCGGAGCTCGACGGGCTCGCCCACCGGGATCCGCTAACGGGCATCGGCAACCGCCGCTGGCTGGTGCGCGAGGCGCTGGCGCTGCGGGCGGAGATGCAGGCGGCGCCCTCGTCGCTGGTGCTGCTCGATCTCGACCACTTCAAGCTCGTCAACGACCGCCACGGCCACCTCACCGGCGACAGCGTGCTCGCCGAGCTCGCCCCGGTGCTGACGTCGGTGCTCGGCCGCAGGGCCGTCCTCGCCCGCTTCGGCGGCGAGGAGTTCTGCATCGTCCTGCCCGGCGTGCCGCTGAAGGCGGCGGCGGCGATCGCCGAGAGGCTGCGCGACCGCATCGCCCGCCATCGCTTCGCCGGGCTGCCGGCCGGCGAGATCACCGCAAGCTTCGGCGTCGCCCGCGTCCGCCGCGAGGACCCGCGCCTCGGCGAGAGCCTCGCCCAGGCGGACCTGCTCGTCTACCGGGCGAAGGCGGAGGGCCGCGACCGCGTCGTGGTCGAGCACACGGCGGCCTGACCGCGGCGCCCCGCGGGCGGCGACTGCCGCCGGCCTTTACAGCCGCCCGCCTGCCGCCGCACGCTACGCGTCTGCGCCCCTCCCACGGCGAGTGCAACCCCATGAGCGAGCCTCTTCCCGCGTCCTATCCTCGCGACCTCGTCGGCTACGGCCGCACCCCGCCGGACCCGCAGTGGCCGGGCGGCGCCCGGGTCGCGGTGCAGTTCGTGCTGAACTACGAGGAGGGCGGCGAGAACGCCGTCATCCACGGCGACGCGGCCTCCGAGGCCTTCCTGTCCGACATCGTCGGCGCCGTGCCGTGGCCGGGCCAGCGCCACATGAACATGGAATCGATCTACGAGTACGGCTCGCGGGCCGGCTTCTGGCGCCTCTGGCGGCTGTTCACCCGCCTCGGCCTGCCGCTCACCGTCTACGGCGTCGCCACGGCGCTCGCCCGCAACCCGGAGGCGGTGAAGGCGATGGGCGAGGCCGGCTGGGAGATCGCCTCGCACGGCCTCAAGTGGATCGAATACAAGGATTATTCGCGCGCCGACGAGGCTGCCCACATGGCCGAGGCGATCCGCCTCCACACGGCGGTGACCGGCGAGCGCCCCCTCGGCTGGTACACTGGCCGCTGCTCGGAGCAGACGACGGACCTCGTCATGGAGGAGGGCGGCTTCCTCTACTCCTCGGACTCCTACGCCGACGACCTGCCCTACTGGGTCTCCGGGCCGAAGGGGCCGCACCTCGTCATCCCCTACACCCTCGAGGCGAACGACATGCGCTTCGCCTCGAACGGCTACGTGACGGGGGACGACTTCTACCACTACCTGCGCGACAGCTTCGACGTTCTCTATGCCGAGGGGGCGGAGGCGCCGAAGATGATGTCGGTCGGCCTCCATTGCCGGCTGATCGGCCGGCCCGGCAAGATTTCCGGGCTGATGAAGTTCCTCGACCACATCGCGCGGCACAACCGCGTCTGGGTTCCGCGCCGCGTCGACATCGCCCGCCACTGGCGGAAGGTGCACCCGGCGCGGGGGTAGGGGAGGGCAAGACGCTCCCGACCTCTTCGATCTGTGCTATGGTTCGGCCATGATGACCGTCGACGACACCCGACCTCTCGCTCCGGAACTGGCAGCATCCATCGAAGCCGTCCTACGGCCGCGGCTCGCTCCTTACGGACTGACAGAGGTACAGATCGTTCCCGGTTTCGATCACGATGGCGATCCGGCGATCTTCGTCGATGCCGAATATACGCTGACGCAGACACCGGTTGACGCCAACGTCCTGCTGGCCCTCATCGGAGAGGTCCGCGATATCCTCGCCGCCCATGGGGAGTATCGGTACCCGTACATCCGCCACCGCTTCGCGGACGAGCAGCCGGTTCGCCGCGTTTCATGAAACGGCCGCAGCTTCTGGATGCTGCGGATCTGCTGGCGCGCGCAAATACTGGAAGGCCCGTGCAGGCCTTTCTCAAGCGCGCGGTCAGCACGGCCTACTACGCGGCCTTCGATGCTCTTGCCTCGGAATGTGCGAACACGGTTGTTTCCAGTGATGCGAGGCGGACGGCCCGCGCGTGGGTGCAGGTCTATCGAGCTCTTGACCACAACTCCGCGCGGACGGCCTGTCAGCAGTCGCGGCAGCGCGGTTTCCCATCGGAAATCGGGAGCTTTGCCGATGCCTTCATCCAGTTGCAGGAGGCGCGTCACGAGGCGGACTACAACCCGACGAGCAAATTCACCCGGTCAGAGGTCATGGCGCTCATCGAGCTCTCTGAGGCCGGAATCCACAGCCTTCGGCAAGCCGACGCCCCGCACCGCCGCGCCTTCGTCGCCTGGGTGCTTCTGAAGCGGCGGTGAGGGCGGCGGGAGGCCCCCTTCACAAATCGCCCGACAACTTGTCGAAGAACGCTTTGTCCGCCGCCGCGCCACTGTCGGGGAGGGCGCGGAACCGCTCGACGATGGGCCGCAATCGCTCGCACAAGGCGCGCGTGTCATTGTTGTGGCTAAGGTCGGTTCCCTGGCCCGCGCGGATGGCGTCGGTCGAGGGCTCGCGCCTGGCAGTGGCGAACGTGCATTCGGTGGTGCCGAGGTGCGCTCTTGGGACATCCATGTCGCAAGGCTTTCCGTTTCTCTTCTATGGGTAGCGGCTGGCAGCGCTGGGGACAATCGACGCCTGGCGCTTCCGTCGACATCTTCCGGCCCGATGGCGTTGCGACGCTGACGGTCATTCGTCGGCGCGGCCGTCCACGCCATCGAAGCGGAGAGCCGACGCGTGACCCATTCCTCCATCGTCCGCCTGCCGCTCGGCCTTGCGCTCCTGCTCGTCGTGGCCCTCGGCCCCGCACGCGCCGAGACCGCCAACCCACCGCCTGCCTTCCACCTCCCCATCGCCTGCCCGGCCGGCATGACCTGTCCCGTGCAGAACTACTTCGACCGCGACGGAGGGCCGGGCGTGCTCGACTTCGCCTGCGGCGGCATGACCTATGACGGTCACGACGGCACCGACTTCCGCCTGCCGACGGTCGCGGCCATGGAAGCGGGCGTGCCCGTCGTCGCCGCCGCCCCCGGCACCGTGCTGCGCCTGCGCGACGGCATCCCGAACCACGATGGCTCGGATGCCGCCGTCGCCGCCGCGGTGGCTCAGGAGCGCGAGTGCGGCAACGGCCTCGTCGTCGACCACGGAGGCGGCTTCGAGGCGCAGTACTGCCACCTTTCGCCCGGCCTTCTCGTCAAGGAGGGCGACACTGTCGCCGCGGGCACGCCCCTCGGCACCGTCGGCATGACCGGCGCCGCGGCGTTCCCGCACGTCCACTTCGAGGTCCGCCACGACGGCACCTCGCTCGATCCCTTCCGGCCGGACGGCGCCGCCGCCTGCGGCCTCGCGAACACGCCCGCGACCACCGACGCGCTGTGGGCGCCGGACGCCGCCTCGACGCTCGCCTACGAAAGCCCGCGCCTCCTCAACGCCGGCTTCGCCGCCGGCCCGGTAACGATGGAAGCGATCGACGCCGACATCGCCGCCCGCCCGCCCGCCGCCGACGCGCCGGCGCTCGTCTTCTTCGCCCGCGCCATCGGCCTGAAGGCCGGCGACGTGCAGCGGCTCTCGCTCCTCGCCCCGGACGGCAGCGTCGTCGCCGAGCAGACCGCCGACCCCCTCGACCGCGACAAGGCCCAGTGGATGCTCTTCACTGGCCGCAAGCGCCCCGGCGCCGGATGGCCGGCCGGCACGTATCGCGGCCGCTACACCGTCGAGCGCGCCGGCGCGACCGTCCTCGACGCCGAGCGCACCCTCGTCCTCGCCCCCTAGAGACCGGCCCGGACCAGCCGCCGGACCGGCCTGCTGCCGATCCCGCAGCGGCCAGTTTGGAACGGTTGGATTCGCATTCTCCCGAACTGCCGCGCCGGGGCGCAACCTTTCCCTCTGCCGAGCCCCCAGGGCATCGGAATTCTTTTCCGGGTGGCGCTCTCCCCGGAGAATGACGTTCGCCGCGGATCGGCGGCCGGAGCCCTACCTCTCGGGTCACGGTCGCCGGCTCCCGCCGCCGCCGAAGTCGTTCTCGAAGGTCGTGCCCGAAGGACGTGCCATGCCGTCGCCCGCCGCCCAGAAGACCCACCGCCTCGCCGTCTTCCCGGCCTTCCACAAGGTCGCCGGGCGGCGCGTGCTCCTCGTCGGCGGCGGCCACGAGGCGCCGGCGAAGCTGAGGCTGCTCGCCGAGACCGAGGCCGAGCTGCTCGTCGTCGCCACCGACCCGTCCGAGGAGCTCGCCGCCACCGCCGCCGCCGTCGGCGCCACGCTCGAGGCCCGCGCCTTCGCGCCGTCCGACCTCGACGGCGCCGCCCTCGCCTTCGTCGCCACCGGCGGGGAGGAGGCGGACGCCCGCATCGCCGCGGCCGCCCGGGCGGCCGGCGTGCCGGTGAACGTCGTCGACCGGCCGGAACTCTGCGACTTCTACGTTCCCGCCATCGTCAACCGTGCGCCCGTCGCCGTCGCCATCGGCTCGACCGGCACCGGCCCCGTGCTCGCGCGCCTCATCCGCGCCCGCATCGAGGCGATGCTGCCGCCGGAGACCGGCGCGCTCGCCCGCCTCGCCCAGTCCTTCCGCGGCACCGTCGCCCGCGTCATCCCGGACGCCGACGGCAAGCGCCGCTTCTGGGCCCGCTTCTTCGCCGGCGCCGTCGCCGACCGCGTCTATGCCGGCCAGGAGCGCGAGGCCCGCGCCGAGGCCGCCCGCCTCCTCAACGGCACCCAGGACGACGCCGGCTTCGTCTGGCTCGTCGGCGCCGGCCCCGGCGCCGAGGACCTCCTGACGCTGCGCGCCCAGCGCCTCCTGCAGGAGGCGGACGTGATCGTCCACGACGGCCTCGTGCCGGCCGCCGTGGTGGCCATGGGCCGCCGCGACGCCGAGCGCATCTCCGTCGGCAAGGCGAAGGGCGCCCACTCGGTGCCGCAGGAGAAGATCAACGACCTCCTCGTGGACCTTGCCCGCGCCGGCCGCCGTGTCGTCCGCCTGAAGGCGGGCGATCCGCTCGTCTTCGGCCGCGCCGGCGAGGAGATGGCGGCGCTGAAGGCCGCCGGCATCGGCCACGCGGTGGTGCCGGGCGTCACCGCGGCGATCGCCGCCGCCGCCTCGGTCAAGCTGCCGCTGACGCTGCGCGGCGTCGCCTCGAGCCTCGTCTTCGCCACCGGCCACGACCGCGACGGCGAGACGCTGCCCGGCTGGGCGGGCCTCTCGCTCTCCGGCGCGACGGTCGCCGTCTACATGGGCAAGACCGTCGCCGCCGCCGTCGCCACCCGCCTCGTCGAGGCCGGCCTTCCGGCGACGACCCCCGTTGTCGCCGTCGAGAACGCCAGCCGCACGGACGAGCGCGTCCTCGCCGGCACCGTGGCGGACCTGCCGGCGCTGTCGCTCCGGGCGGACCTCTCAGGCCCCGTCCTCATCGTCCTCGGCGAGGCCGTCGCCCACGCCGATCTCTCCGCCGCCGAGCCGCTCGCGGCCCCGGCCTCCGCCCGCTTCGCCGCCGTCGCGGCCGCCTGAACCCCGTCGCGCGCCGCCCCGAGCGGCCGCCCGAACCGATACGAGGATCATCATGCAGAAGGCCGCCGCGTCCGCCCTTCAGGCGATCACCGCCAACCGCCTGTCCGACGGCATCGTCGTCTTCCTCGGTCCGAACGACCGCTGGGTCGAGCGCATCGCCGAGGCGCGTGTCTTCGAGGGCAAGGAAGCGATCGCCGCCGCCGAGGCCGTTGGCGAGGCCGCCGTGAAGGCGCGCGTCGTCCTCGGTTCCTATGCCATCGACGTGGCGACCGGCCCGCGCGGCCCGGTGCCGACGCGGCTGCGCGAGAAGATCCGCGCCTTCGGCCCCACGGCCCGCACCGACGTCGTCGCGCCGGCCCGCGGCGAGCCCGTCGCCGCCTGAGCGGCCCGCCGCCGCCGCAGCCTCAGATCCGGACGAGAGCCATGTACCGCTACGACGAGTTCGACGCCGCCTTCGTGCGCCAGCGCACCGAGCAGTTCACCGATCAGGTGGCCCGCCGGCTGTCGGGCGAGCTGTCGGAGGAGGAGTTCCGTCCGCTCCGCCTGATGAACGGCGTCTACCTGCAGCTGCACGCCTACATGCTGCGCGTCGCCATCCCCTACGGCACGCTGTCGTCCCGGCAGATGCGCATGCTCGCCCGCATCGCCCGCGACTACGACAAGGGCTACGGCCACTTCACCACGCGCCAGAACATCCAGTACAACTGGCCGGCGCTGCGCGACATTCCCGAGGTGCTGCGGCTCCTCGCCGAGGTCGAGATGCACGCCATCCAGACCTCCGGCAATTGCATCCGCAACACCACGGCCGACCACTTCGCCGGCGCCGCCGTCGACGAGATCGCCGACCCGCGGCCGATCGCCGAGGTGATCCGCCAGTGGTCGTCGATCCACCCGGAATTTTCGTTCCTGCCGCGCAAGTTCAAGATCGCCGTGTCGGGCGCCACCACCGACCGGGCGGCGATCCGCTTCCACGACATCGGCCTGCAGGTGGTCCGCGACGATGCCGGGCGGCTCGGCTACGAGGTGTGGGTCGGCGGCGGCCAGGGCCGCACGCCGATGATCGCCAGGCTCATCCGTCCCTTCATCGAGGAGACGGAGCTGCTCGCCTATCTGGAAGCGGTGCTGCGCGTCTACAACCGCTACGGCCGCCGGGACAACAAGTACAAGGCGCGCATCAAGATCCTCGTCCACGAGACCGGCGAGGCCGACATCCGCGCCGACATCGAGGAGGAATACGCGCGCCTGAAGGGCGGCTCGCTGACGGTTCCGGCCGAGGAAATCCGCCGCATCGAGGCCTATTTCGCCCTGCCGGCGATGCCGCCGCGCCCCGAGACGAGCGACGCCCTCGACGCGGCGAAGGCCGCCGACCCAGCACTCGCCCTCTTCTGCGCCCAGAACCTCAATCCGCACCGGGTGCCGGGCTACACGTCGATGACGATCTCCCTGAAGCCGATCGGCGGCATTCCGGGCGACGCCACGGCCGACCAGATGGACGCCGTCGCCGACCTCGCCGAGGCCTTCGGCTTCGACGAGATCCGCGTCAGCCACGAGCAGAACCTGATCCTGCCGCACGTCGCCCTCGACGACGTGCCGGACGTCTTCGAGCGGCTCGTCTCGATGGGCCTCGCGACGGCGAACGCCGGCCTCGTCACCGACATCATCGCCTGCCCGGGCCTCGACTATTGCGCCCTCGCCAACGCCCGCTCGATCCCGATCGCCCAGTCGATCTCCGAGCGCTTCGGCGACCTCGAGCGCCAGCGCGAGATCGGGCCGTTGTCGGTGAAGATCTCCGGCTGCATCAACGCCTGCGGCCACCACCACGTCGGCCACATCGGCATCCTCGGCGTCGACCGGAAGGGTGAGGAGTTCTACCAGATCACCCTCGGAGGCGCCCCCGGCGCCGATGCGGCGGTCGGCTCGATCATCGGCCCTGGCTTCTCCGCCGACGACGTGCCGGGCGCCATCGAGACCATCGTCGACACCTACCTCGCGGTGCGCCGCGACCCCGCCGAGCCTTTCCTCCTCGCGCTCCGGCGCGTCGGGGAGGCTCCCTTCAAGGAAGCGCTCTATGGCACGCGTTGACTACGCGATCGCCGAGCCGGCACCGTCCCTGGTGCCGACCGACGCCGAGGCTCTCGCCCGCATCCGGGCGGGAGAGCTCGAGGCGGCGCACGGCGGCCTGTCCGCCGAGGCGACGCTCGACCTCGCCATCCACACCCTGTTCCCGGGCCGCATCGCCCTCGTCTCGAGCTTCGGCGCGGACGCGGCGGTGATGCTGAAGCTCGTCGCCGACGTCGATCCGTCGACCCCGGTGATCTTCCTCGAGACCGGCAAGCACTTCCCCGAGACGCTCCGCCACCGCGACCGCCTCATCGCGCGCCTCGGCCTCACCGACGTGCGCTCGGTGAAGCCGGACGCGGCACGGCTCGCCGAACTCGACGCCGAGGGCGGGCTCTGGCTCCAGAACCCGAACCTCTGCTGCCAGATCCGCAAGGTCGAGCCGCTCGCCCGGGCGCTCGACGGGTTCGACGCCTGGATCACCGGCCGCAAGCGCTTCCAGTCGGCCGGCCGCGGCAGCCTCGCCCGCTTCGAGGTCGAGGCGGCGCGCATCAAGGTGAACCCCGTCGCCGAGTGGTCGCGCGCCGACCTCGAGGCCTACGCCGCGCTGCACGACCTGCCGGCCCACCCGCTGGTCGCCCAGGGCTTTCCGTCGATCGGCTGCATGCCCTGCACCGACCGCGTGGCGGTGGGCGAGGACGAGCGGGCCGGCCGCTGGCGCGGCAGCGAGAAGACCGAATGCGGCATCCACCTCGGCCTCGTCGGCCGCGAGGCGGACGGCAGCGGCATCTGAGGACGCGACATGACTGCAGAGGCCGTTCCCGCCACGCCGCCCACCCCGGATGTCTTCCGCGACGGCCGCTTCGAGCCGGATGACTGGTCCGTGCTTGCGGCGGATGCTCCGATCCCGAACGAGGGGCGGGCCTTCCTGCCCTTCGCCCGCTGGCTCGCCGATCGGGAGACCCTCGCCGGCGATGCCCGTCCGCTCGGCGTTCTCGTGAAGCCGGGCGACGACCCGGAAAAGCTCGCCCCGGACCTCGGTCGCCTGCAGGCGGTGGCGATCGAGTTCCCGGCCTTCACCGACGGCCGCGGCTTCTCCTACGCCCGCGTCCTGCGCGAGCACCTCGGCTTCAGGGGTGAACTGCGGGCGGTCGGCAACGTGCTGCTCGACCAGATCCCGCTGATGATCCGCTGCGGCGTCGACGCCTTCGTCGTCACCCATGCCCCGACGCGAGCCCGTCTCGCCCAGGGGAACACCGCCGAGGTGGAGCTCTACACCCAGCCCGTCGGCCGCGCCGAACCCCCCGCCGGCACCCGCCCCTGGACCCGCAAGAAGGCGGGGTAGGACGTCGCTTCCACCCTCCCCTGCGGGAGGGTCGGACCTCGCAGCGGACTGGGGAGGGCGCCGCCGGCAAGGCCGGCGGCGTACGACGTTTCAGCGAGTAACCTGCGCTGGCGGACCGCGCTCTTCCTTCTCCCAGCGACGCTGGGAGAAGGTGGCGCGAAGCGCCGGATGAGGGCGGCGCGCATGGCGCGCCGTGCCCCGGGCGCGACGCTGCCCCGCTCCTGCGGAGCGGGCCCTCATCCGCCCTGCGGGCACCTTCTCCCGCAAGCGGGAGAAGGGAAGTCGCCCTCAACCCCCGGCGAAGCGGATGCCTTCGCGGACTTCGCCGATCGCCTGGCTCGTCAGCTCGAGGGCCCGAGCCCGGTGGCCGCCCTTGCCGGTGCTCGCCTTCTGCAGGAAGCGCCGGGCGTCCTCGAGGGCGGCGAGCGCGTTGCGCATGTTCGGCTGGTCGGCGTCCGCCGCGCTGGTCGAGGCGGCGAGCGCGGCGAGGCCCACCGAAAGGGCGGCGGCCGAGGCGAAGGCGTCGCGGCGGGTCACGGTGTCGGTCATGCGTCTCTTTCCCTGGTTGCTGGCCCGTCGCGCGGGCGGTTGGGTCTCCGGTGGAGGGGGGCGGCCTCAGCCTTCGGCGAAGCGGATGCCTTCGCGCACCTCGCCGATCGCCTGGCTCGTCAGCTCGAGGGCCTTGGCGCGGTGGCCGCCCTTGCCGGTGTTCGCCTGCTGCAGGAAGCGGCGGGCGTCCTCGAGCGAGGCGAGGGCGGCGCGCATGTTCGCCTGGTCGGCGTGCGCCACGCCGGGCGCGGCGGCGACGGCGGCGACGCCGACGGCGAGGGCGGCGGCCGAGGCGAAGGCGTCGCGGCGGGTGAGCTTCTCGGTCATGGCTGCAGGTCCCGTTTTCTGGCGCCCGCGCGAGCGGGCGATCGTCGTTCTATCGCACGGCTCCGTGACGGCGACGTCGCGCAGCTGCGCGGCGCGGTCGCTCTCTCGTCGCGGATGGCCTGCCGGCACTGTGCGGGAGTTCGCCGAGGCGGACAAGCGCAAGCCGGCGGACGCCCTGTGCCGCCGCTTCAGAGGTATGTCGAGCGCTCGAGCGGCGTGATCTCGTTCTGGAACGCCGCCATCTCGGCCGCCTTCACGGCCGCGAACAGCGAGCGATACTCGACCCCGAAGGTGCGCCGGATGAACTCGGAGCGCTCGAACAGGCGGATCGCCTCCACCATCGTCGAGGGCAGCGCGGGGGCCGGCTCCTCGTAGCCGTTGCGGTCGGCTGGCGGCGGCGGCACGAGGCCGCGCTCGATGCCCTCGAGCATGCCGCCGAGCACGGCAGCAAGCACCAGATAGGGGTTGGCGTCGGTGCCGGCGATGCGGTGCTCGAGCCGCCGCGCCTCCGGCGGCGAGGCCGGCACGCGCACGGCGACCGAGCGGTTGTTGTGGCCCCAGGCGGCGCGCGTCGGCGCGTAGGAGCCCGGCTGCAGGCGGCGGAAGCCGTTCCACGTCGGCACGAAGAGGAGGGTGGAGACCGCCATCGTCTCGATCAGGCCGGCGATCGCTGCCTCGAGCGTCGTCTCGCCGCTTCCATGCTCGGCGAAGACGTTGCGCCCGCTGCCGTCGACGAGGCTGACGTGGACGTGCATGCCGTTGCCGGCCCAGCCGAGGAAGGGCTTCGCCATGAAGCTGGCACGGAGGCCGTGAGCCGCCGCCGTTTCGGCGATCAGCCGCTTGAGGAGCACCACGTCGTCGGCCGCCGCCAGCGCGTCGCCGCGGTGCTTGAGGTTCACCTCGAACTGCCCCGGCGCCGCCTCCTTGACGATGGTGTCGATCGGCAGGCCCTGCGCCTTGGCGTGGGCCCGCACGTCGCCGAACAGGCGGCCGTGGGCCGAGAGGTCGGCGAGGGCGAGGACGTTGGTGCGCTCCGGCCCGTTCGGCTCCGAGCGCACCGGCGACGGCGTGCCGGTCGGGTGGGCGGGGGCGGCCGGGTCGAGCAGGTAGAACTCGAGCTCGAAGGCGCAGACGGCGGCGAGGCCGTGGCCGGCGAGGCGCTCAACCACCGCCTCGAGGCGGGTGCGCGGGTCGCCGTGGAAGGGCACGCCGCGCTCGGTGTGCATGGTGAGGATCGCCTGCGCCGTCGGATGCGCCGCCCACGGCACCGGCTTCAGCGTCCCCGGCACGGCGCGGCAGAAGCCGTCGCGGTCGCCGGTGTCGACATGCAGCCCGGTCTCCATCACCTCGCGGCCCCAGACGTCGACGCCGAACACCGAGAGCGGGAAGTTCACCCCCGCGCCGAACGCCTTGCCGAGGGAGCTCGCCGGCGCCCACTTGCCGCGCAGCACGCCGCAGGTGTCGGTGATCAGGAGTTCGACGGTCTCGGTGTCGGGATGAGCGGCGAGGAAACGCTCGACCTCGCTGACGAGCGGCGCGGGCTGTGCCGGCGCGCTCTGGCCGAGCGGGGCGCTGCCGCCTTCGGCCGCGCGGGCCTTCCGGGCGGTGTCGGTGTCACCGGGTCGCATGATGGGGCGGGCGGCCTCCGAAGCCACGCAGCCGGCCGGCGGCGCTGGCCACACTTTAGCCGCAGCCGCACCCGTTGCGCCAGCCGCGCCGGCGCGGCGGCCGTCCGACCTGGTCCTCGGGCCTCAGTCCTTGGGCGCCTCAGTCCCTTGGCGCCTCAGTCCTTCGGTGCTTCGTGGCCGCGCAGCGGCAGCTCCGGGATCGTCGCCATGAAGATGCAGGCGACGAGCGCGCCCACGGCGGTGGCGAGGAAGACGCTGCGGAAGGCCGGCGCGATGTCGGCGCCGGCGAGCGTGCCCGACAGAACTACCTCCTGGGTCGTCATCCCGTCGGCGACCGCGGCACCGGCGAGGAAGATCGCCCCGAAGGCCGGCACCACCAGGGCGCCGCCGAGCGAGCGGGCGAAGTTGAGGATGCCGGTCGCCGTGCCCATCTGGTGCGCCGGCACGGCGTTCTGCACCGACACGGTGGAGATCGGGTAGATGACGCCGAGGCCCATGCCGAGGATGGCAATCATCACCTCCATCTGCCACAGGGCGAGCGGCGGCGCCGCGGCCATGGCAAGCGCGGTTGCGGCGGCGACCGCGAGCCCGACGATCGCGGTCACCTTGTAGCGCCCGGTGCGCCCCATGATGCGGCCGGCGATCTGCGCCCCCGTCACGGTGCCGGCCATGTGGGCGATGAGGGCGAGGCCGGACTGCGCCGCCGTGAAGCCGAACACCGCCTCGAAATAGAGCGGCAGGAACACCGACAGCGCCACCATCGTGCCGACGGCGAAGAGCACCGCGCCGACGCCCGTCGAGACGATCCGGTTGGCGAGCAGGCTGATCGGCACAAACGGCTCCGGCGCCCGCCCGAGGCGGATGGCGAAGAGGGCCCAGAGGACGAGCGAGCCGGCGACGAGCCCGAGGATCGTCGGCGAGGCCCAGCCATAGTCGACGCCGCCCCAGGAGAGCGCCAGCATCAGCGTCAGGGTGGCGGCGAGCATCAGCGTCGCGCCGGCATAGTCGATCGAGTGCGGCCGGTGGAACTGCGGGATCGTCTTCAGGACGCGGCTCGTCAGGAGGTAGGCGGCGAGGCCGAAGGGCAGGTTGATCCAGAAGATCGCCGACCAGTGCAGGTGCTCCGACAGGACGCCGCCGAGGGCCGGGCCGGCGATCGAGGCGGTCATGAACACGGCGGCGAAATAGGCCATGTAGCGGCCGCGCTCGCGCGGCGGGATGATGTCGGCGACGATCGTCTGGCCGAGCGAAATGAGGCCGCCGCCGCCGGCCCCCTGCAGGGCGCGGGCGAGGATCAGAACGCGGATGTCGGTCGCCAGCGCGCACGCCACCGAGCCGGCAAGGAAGATGCCGATGGCGACGAGCAGGATGATGCGGCGGCCGTGGATGTCGCTGAGCTTGCCGTAGATCGGTGTCGCCGCCGTGGCCGTCAGAAGGTAGGCGGTGACCACCCACGACAGCTGCTCGACCGAGCCCATCTCGCGGCCGATGGTCGGCAGCGCCGTGACGACGATCGTCTGGTCGAGCGCACCGAGGAACATCGCCAGGATCACGCCGACGAGGACGACGCGGATCTGCGCGTGGGTGAGGCGCACCGCCTCGGGCCCTGCAGGCGCGCCGCCAGACCCGTGCCCGGCCACGGCGGGAGCCCCTCCAGCCGCTGCCCCGCCGGCCGCCGCGGGAGGCGCGCCTCCGGCGCCGGCCGTCCCGACGGCGCTGGCGGCCACCGCGCCGGCGGCTCCGTCGGCGGTGGCGGCGTTGCCCGGAACGGGCGCATGGGGCGGAAGCGGCTCGGTCATGGGAAGGCTCGTCGGCTGCATTGACCGAACGGTTCGGTCAACATAAGGTCGTAGTCCTCGTCCTTCCTCCGGTCAAGACGCCAGAGGGGGACGGGGACGGCACCGGGGCGACGGGAGGTGCGCGCCGACTGGGGGCCGATCCGGACCGAGCCCCCGCGTCGCGGCTGGCACGTCTCGTCCGAGCGGCACGTCTCGTCCGAGCGGCGCTTGGCCGCCGAGGGCGCACGGCCGCCGAGCGGCACAGGCGGGACCTGCGCTTCGCGGCGAGGTCGCCGCGGCAGGCGACAACGGGGGGAGGGGCACGGATGACGGCGGCGGTGGACGAGGGGCACGAGGCGGCGGACCGTCCGGCCGCGACCCGGTCCGGCCCCGCCGCTGACGATTCCCTCGCCCGCGCGGGCTCCTCGCCTGCCTCCGCCTCCCGTCCGGCCGGCACCGCCCCGACCGACGTTGACCCGGGCCACCCCGCCACCCCGGACCCCGCCGGCACGGACCCGGCCAAGCGGCGGCAGATCCTCGCCGGGGCGCAGCGGGTGTTCCTGGAACTCGGCTTCGACGCCGCCTCGATGGGAGCGATCGCCCGGGCCGCGGGCGTCTCGAAGGGCACGCTCTACGTCTATTTCGACAGCAAGGAGGCGCTGTTTTCGGCCATGATCGCCGACGAGCGGGCGCGCCTGAAGGGCCACCTCGACCTCGATGCCGACGACCCGGACGTGGAGGCGAGCCTGAAGCGCACCGGCCGCGCCCTCGTCGCCTTCATCGTCCGCCCGTCGAACATCCGCGCCGTGCGCACGGTGATGGGCATCTCCGAGCGCATCCCGGCGGTCGGCCGCGCCTTCTACGAGGATGGCCCCGGCCGCGGCATCGACAAGTTCACCCGCTTCATCGAGGCGCACGTCCGCGCCGGCCGGCTCGATGTGCCGGATCCGCGCCTCGCCGCCGCGCAGCTGCAGATGCTGCTGCAGGCCGGCCTCGTCAACGAGCTCCTCTACGACGTGCGCGAGCCGCCGGACGAACAGGAGATCGCCGCCCACGTCGATGCGGCCGTCGCCACCTTCCTCGCCCGCTACGCCGCCCGCTGAGCCGCGGCCCGCCGGAGCCGGCGCGCCAGAGCCGGCGCGCCCCGCCGCCCCTCACCGCCGGCCGGCCCTCACATCTTCTCCCCCGGCAGAAGGCTCGCCTGGCGCACCCAGTCGGCGAACGCCGCCTCGTCGAAGCCGCCCTCGCGGATGTCGAGGTAGCGCACCTCCGCCTGCTTCGAGGACCCGGGCGGCGGCGGGTCGAGCCGCGCCCCGCGGAAGAAGCTCACCTTCACGTAGGCGTTGAAGCAGTGCATCCCGAGGAACCAGCCGTTCCCCTCGATGCCGTAGAGCGGCGAGTTCCACTTCACCGCCTTCGCCACCCCCGGCACCGTCGCCGTGACGATGTCGTCGATCCGCCGGCCGACGGCGCTCTTCCAGCCCGGCATCGCGGCGATGTAGGCCGCGACCGGCGCCTCACCATAGCCCTTGGCGATCTGCGGATTGCCGCCGGACAGGAGCTTCGTCATGCCGTGCGGTCCAGAAGCGCGTCGAGGGCGTCGAGGAAGCGCGGCCAGCCGGCGCGGGCGCCCTCGAGGAACGGCGTCTGGTTCGGCCGGAAGCCGGTCTGCTCCATCCTCAGCCGCGTGCCCCCCGCCGCCGGCTCGAGCGTGAAGGTGACGACGCTCTTCAGCGAATAGGCGTCCCAGGTGTAGGCGAGCCGGCGCATCGGCTCCACGGCGAGCACCGCGCACTCGACGGTGCCCCAGTCGGCGCGAAACTGGAAGCGCGCGCCGACGACGGGCGAGAACGCGCTCTCCATCAGCCACTCGGCCATCAGGTGCGGCGTCGTCAGCGCCCGCCACAGCTTCTCCGGCGGGTGGGCGAACACCCGCTCGACGACCACCGAGACCGTCTCTGCCTCCGGCTCGGCGGGCTGGGGGCCGGGGGTGGCGGGATGTGCGGTCACTGGTCCATCCTTTCGAGCAGGTCGTCGAGGCGGTCGAAGCGGGCCTGCCAGGCGGCGGTGAGCGCAGCGGCCCAGTTGGTGAGGGGGGCGAGCGCCGCGGGCTCGGCGCGGTAGTGGATCTGCCGCCCGGCCGGCCGGTCCCGCACGAGCCCGGCCTCCTTCAGGACGGCGAGATGTTTCGACACCGCCGGCTGCGACACCCCGGCCCCCGCCGTCAGCGCCGAGACGGTAAGCTCCCCGTCCCGGCAGAGCCGCTCGAACAACCCGCGGCGTGTGGGATCCGCCAGCGACCGAAATACCCCGTCCCGAACCTGCCCCGCCTGCAACCCATCACCCTCCGGTTATGGGAGAGATGCATAGCCGATGGGTTATGGGTTGTCGAGGGGGCAACCCAAACTGCCCAGTCAAAAGTGACAATGGCATTATTGGGACCGCCCAAAAATTTTGGTGTCGTTATCGCTACGGCCGCGCACCGCGTATTTGCCTCATGTCCAAAACCCGCTTGACTTGTCTCACGTGATTGAAAGAATGCAGTCTAGAGAACAGATATATTGGCGGATTCGAAATCCTATGGCATACGACTTCTCCAACCTGTCTCACCGCGATTTTGAGGGTTTAGCCCGCGACCTTGTAGGGCGCGAGTTGAATTTGCGATTTGAAGCCTTCCCAGAGGGCCCCGACGCCGGAATGGACGGTCGCCATGCTCGCGCCGATGGTGCTGTCATACTGCAGGCGAAGCACTATCAACGCTCTGGCTTTTCGGCACTAAAGTCGAAGATGGTCAAGGAGCGAAAATCGATCGAACGACTGGCGCCCGTGCGCTACATTCTCGTAACATCTGCGTCGCTCACACCTAAGAAGAAGGACGAACTATCGAGTATAATCGGACCAGCATTAGGGACGGTAGGGGATATATTCGGGCTAGATGATCTTAATGACTTGCTTAGAAAATACCCTGACATCGAGAAAGCCCATCAAAAACTATGGGTTCAGAGTACGCCAATTTTGCAGACTGTCATTACCGAAGCTGTAGGAAAAGCTCTCGTAAGGTCAGGCCCAATACCAGCGCCCCTCGCAAGTCTCCTCCCGATTGTGGGTGCGGAAGAAGTGTCGACAACTGGTCGACGAGCCATACGTGACACGATCTTTTTTATAAAGTCGTCGCCTGTAGACGATGAGTTTACTCTTTGGCTCGCGCCAAAGCTTGAGGCGGAAGGGTATCGAGTTTTCTCCGATATTCTTACACTTCAGCCAGGTGATCGATGGCGGCGGGAGATAAATCAAGCTCTGCAATATCGCGCGGCGAAGGTTCTCTTGGTTTGCCGCAACGTTACATTGGCCGATCCGAATGTTCAGGACGATATTGATATTGCTCTAGAGATCTCCAAAGAACTTGGAGATCCAAGGTTTATAATTCCACTACGCTTGGAGCCTAGTCAAAAAATTAAGGGAGTCGGGGATGCCGTAACTGTGGATTTCGTTCGCGGTTGGGGAGAGGGTGCAGGGATACTACTGAATACGCTCCAGCGGCAAAAGGTCCCGCAACCGATAGGGCTCTCTAGTATCGATCCAAACTGGGATATTTTCCGACGTCGAGGAGCCATACCGCTGTCGGACGAGGCTGAACGACTAACATCTAACTGGCTACGCGTGGCGGAGGCCCCAGACTGTATCCGCTTTTTTGAAAGCACCGGGGCAGTTGATATCAGGTCCTTAGAGCGAGCTGTAGACGTTTTTACCTATCCATGCGCTATCCAGGCCTCAAATATTATTACGTTTACGGAGCAGTCTGAAATTGACGTCGCGTTCGCCTCGGTCGGTCGCTTCAAAGTCAAAAAAGAAATCCCATTGCTGGAGTTTGTGGAAAGCGGCTTTCCTGCGCTCGGGGTCGAGCGTCAGGTTGCGTCGAATCTTGTCATAGCCATGATCAAAAGAGCCTGGATGACCTTTTGTCGGGAGAAGGGGTTTGTAGATTATCAATATTCCAACGGTATTGGCTTTCATGCGTCGCCAACGCAGGCGCCGATCGGCCAACGGATCCCTTGGGGAAGGCAAGGCGACCGAAGATCATCAATGCTTCGGAATATTGCGAAGGGGCATGTCTGGCAATTCGGCGTCACCGCGATGCCGTACATATGGCCCTTTTGGCATCTAAAGCTGAAGTCAAGAGTATTGTTTTCGATCAACAATGATACTCAAATCGGTATACCGATTGATGATCCGCGGAAGCTTCACCAACTGCGACGAAGTATATGTAAAGGGTGGAGAAATAAACAGTGGCACGGTCGTCTGCACGCATTTCTGGAACTCTTATCCGGCGATTCGGCCTACATCCGCCTGCCGTTGGCAAAAAATGCGGCCCTTGTAATTGAGGCGGCGCCAATGCTCTTTACTTCGCCAGTTAGTACGGCCCTGCCTAACCTCATGGATGCTGACGAGGAAGAATCGGATAGCAGCACGCTAGGTCGACCAGACAATGAGGACGAGGTCGAGTAATGAGATTCCCGGAAAAATCTCTTCGCGTTGAGCATCTTAGCGAACCCATGTTGGAGTTCGCCTTCTCGCAGCGCAGTGCGCATCCAAAGGATGGTCTGTTTCTCTACGGACCACATGCCAAGGCCAAAAAGAGTCGCGAGATCCGGATCGGCGTGGTCGGCACAAACGATGGTATCGCGCATTTTCGGGCTTGGGGGCGCACGCTCAGTTCAACGGTTCAGGTTCCACCTGCCGGAAAGGGTGAGAAAGCTGACAGATTGCACTTGGCAAACTTCCCAGGCATAGACGAAGCATTCGGTATCAACTTCGACCCGGACGAATGTAGTGCCCTTTTAATTCCATTAAAAGATATAGATCGCGCTACACGTATTATTAATATAAATGAAGCGGTTGATAAAGTTGCGAAACTGTACATCGATCGTGTCGAGCAGCATCGCCGCAACGATGAGCGGGCAGTCGACGTTTGGGTCTTGGTACTGCCCGAAATTGTCTACGAGCGATGCAGACCTCAGTCCAAGCGTTCCGGGCTGCCGATGGAGAAGGGGGATTTTGGAAGGAGGCAGAGGGCGAAAGAGAGCCTTCCACTGCTTACGTCAATGGGCGTCATCGATCAATCGGATGAGGCAATTTTCGACGACGTTCCTGATTTTCATCGCAGAATTAAGGCAGAATTTCTAAGGATTGCGCCGACGCAGCTTGTACGAGAGACAACACTTGCGCCTAGTGCGTTTCAGAACAAGGCTGGATATCCGTTGCGGAGAACGCAAGATGCAGCAACCGTTGCTTGGAACCTAACGACTGGCCTTTACTACAAGACTCAACCGCGGCCGCCCTGGCGGTTGGCTAATGTCAGGCCCGGGGTGTGCTACATCGGGATGGTTTACAAGAGTCTGCCGCACGACCCTAATGGACACGCTTGCTGTGCGGCCCAGATGTTCTTGAATGAGGGGGATGGTGTTGTCTTCCGCGGGGCTAACGGGCCGTGGAAGACCGGAGACCGTGAATTTCATCTCAAGGCACCGGCTGCGAAGAGTTTGCTTTCGTTAGTGCTCAAAACTTATGCCGAAACGAGTGGTGGCCCGCCTAGGGAACTGTTCATCCATGGACAGACCTACTTTAATGACGAAGAGTGGAACGCTTTCACGGAAGTGGCGCCGAAGGAAACCAATGTCATAGGGGTGCGGATCCGACCAACCGGTGGTGAGACAAAGCTCTTCCGCGACGGCGACTACCCCGTCTTGCGCGGAACAGCTCTCTTGCTCGACGAATGGACCGCGTATATTTGGACGACGGGTTACGTTCCTCAGCTTAATACCTACATCGGCCCCGAAACTCCAAACCCGCTGCACATTACGGTGTTGCGCAGTAAGAACGGCAGGCCAGACATTCTGACAGTTCTCGGAGACATAATGGGCTTGACAAAGATTAATTATAACAGTTGCAATTTCAATGATGGGTTGCCTGTCACAGTACGATTCGCGCGAATGGTCGGTGATGTCCTTACGATGGGATCCGCCAAGGGTGAAGAGCGGCAGCCGTTTAAATTCTATGTGTAAATCGTGTGGTCGTTTTTCCTGAGCCTTGTCGGCGAAGTGCAAGGAACCCGCCAGCCCGAGGCCGGCCACGCCAACTCGCGCCCGTCCTCACCCCACCCCCCCCCGTAAATCCCGCGATCACCTCCACCAGCGCCGCGATCTCCGCCTGCGGCAGTTCGTGGCCGACGCCGTCCAGGAGGTGCAGGCGGGCGCCGAGGGTTTCGGCGAGCGCGCGGCCGTTGTCCGGCGGCAGCACCGGGTCGGCGCTGCCGTGGATGACGAGGGTGGGGGCCGCAAGAGAGCGGAAACGGCCGGTCCAGGCGCGCGCCACCGGGGCGGTAGCGTGGTTGAAGGCGCCGGCGATGGAGGCCGTGCGGGCGAGCACCGCGTCGATCCGCCCCGCCGCCGCCGCGGCGTCGAAGCCGGGTCGCGGGCCGGCGCAGAGGCGGCGAAAGGCCGGTTCGTCTCGAGCAGCAAGGCCAATTCCGGGAAAACCATCCCGCCGCCCGGTCGGACCCGTCGAGCGCGGCGCTACCCCGCCAGCCGCCGGAACGCCGCCTCCACCGTTGCGGCGATCGTCGCTTCGCGGTTCTCCCGCTCGGAGGGGAAGGGGAAGTGGCCGGCGAGGACGAGGGTGGCGAGGCCGTGGATGGTGGCCCAGGTCAGCGCCACGTCGAGGCGCGTCTCGGGGTGGGCGAGCGGGTCCGGCCGGGCGCGCAGCTCCGCGACGAGGCCGACCAGCTGCTCGAACGCCGCGGAGGCCGCCGTGCAAAGGGCCTCGTCGGTGTGGTCGAGCACGGCGTGGCGGAACATCAGGGCGAAGTGCTGCGGGTTTTCGCGGGCGAACGCCATGTAGCCCGCCGCCGCGGCGGCGTAGCGGGCGGTGCGCTCGTCGGGAGCGGCCGCAACGTGGGCGGCGATCGAGGCGTGCAGGCGCTCGAAGCCGATCGCCGCCATCGCCGTCAGGAGCCCGGTGACGTCGCGGAAGTGGTGGGCGGGCGCGGCGTGGGAGACGCCGGCGCGGCGGGCACATTCCCGCAGCGTGAAGCCCTCGAGGCCCCGCTCGGCGAGCACCGTCTCGGCCGCCGCGAGGAGCTGCGCGCGGAGGTCGCCGTGGTGATAGTGGTGGGGCCGCCGCGGCTTCGGTCCCGCCGGCTGGTGCGGCGCGGGCGGCGGGCCGGCGGGGAGGGGACCAGCCGCCTCCGCCGGGTCGCCCGCCGCGCCGGCGGGCGCCGTCGCCGGGATGGGCGGGGCGTGCGCGGGCGGCGGGTGGTGGCGGTCGTCGCGGTCGTCGCTGGCGGGCGCCATCTCGGGGCCTCTTCGGAGCGGGGGAGGAACGCGCCCGGGCGGCCGCGCCTCCGCCCGGCGGACCTTGCCTGGCCGGGGGGCGGCGAGGCGCGCGCGTGGGCAGCCGGTCGCCCCGGCAGGGATTGCACCGACCCCCTTCGCCCCTTCCCGCCGTCGCGTCAAGATCGATGCTGACAGCGTCAACATCGCGGCGTGCCGCGAACGATGCCGCCGCCGCCCGGGCGGCCCGCGACGGCGACGGCGTCAGCAGGACTCCCCGGCGCCGCGCCGCGCGGCCGCCGGGTCGCGCTGTCCGACGGGGCGTCGTGGCGTCGCCCGAGGCGCCCGCGGCCACCCCATCTGCCGCCGTCAACAGGCGCCGAGGCCGGACGCATCATGCTGCCGTCAACATGGCCGCCGGTCCGGCGCATCCTGTCACCATCAACATGAGCCGAAACCCCGTGCATCTTGCCGCCGTCAACATGAGCCGAAACGCGGCGCATCTTGCCGCCGGCAACATGAGCCTAAGTCCCGCGCATCCTGTCACCGTCAACATGCCCCGAAAGCGGCGCCCCGACCGCCGGTCGCCGGGCTCGGCCGATCTTGACATCGGCAAGATCTCTGTGCGACCTTCCATCTTGACAGCGTCAAGACGAGGTTGCGCCGTGCTCCCCGCCGCCCTTCCGCCCGCCGCCGCGCCAGGCCTCGTGCCGCTCGACACGCTGTTCTCCCTCGCCGGCGCCGTGGCGATGGCCGGGTGGCTGGCGCTGGTGTTCTTCCCGCGCAGCCCCCTCGTGACGGACCGGATCGTCGGCCTCGGCGTCCCGGCGCTCCTCGGCGTCCTCTATGCCGGCCTCATCCTCGCCTTCTGGGCGGGCAGTCCCGGCGGCTTCGGCTCGCTCGAGGAGGTGGCGGCGCTGTTTTCCGTGCGCGGCCTCCTGCTCGCCGGCTGGGTGCACTATCTCGCCTTCGACCTCTTCGTCGGCGCCTGGGAAGTGCGCACCGCGCGGGCCGAAGGGCTGCCGCATCTCCTCGTCGTGCCGTGCCTTCTGATGACCTTCCTGTTCGGACCGGTGGGGCTGCTGATGTTCCTCGCCCTTCGCCTCGCCGCCCGCCGCCGCCCGACCGCTGGAGCCGCCCGATGAGCGCCGTGCATCCCGCCCTCGCCGCCGCCGTCCCTGCCCAGCGGGGAGAAAGCCCCCTCGGGCTGCTCGTCGCCGCCGCCGTGCGGGAGCGGGGGCTCCTCGTTGCCGCCCTCCTCATTGCGGCCCTGATGCTGCCGACGCTCGTCGCCCTCCTCGTCGAGACGCGGACGCTCGCGGGCCTCAACGTCTGGATCAAGCCGTTGAAGTTCCAGGCCTCCGTCGCCCTCCTGCTCGCCACCTATGCGGTGGGCTTCGGCCTCGCACGGCCGGCCGACCGGCGATTCCTCGTCGTGCGGGCGGCCGTGGTGCTCGTCCTCGTCTCAGGGGTGCTCGAGATCGCCTACATCACGCTGCAGGCCGCGCGCGGCGAGGCCTCGCACTTCAACGACACGAGCCGCTGGGAGGCCGCGGCCTATGGGCTGATGGGCCTCTTCGCGGTGATCCTGACGGCCGGATCGGCGGTGGCGGCGGCGCTCGTCTGGCGCGCCGGAGCGGGCCGGCTCGGCGACGGGCTGTGGCTCGGGCTCGTGCTCGGCCTCGCCCTCACCGCCGTCCTCGGCATCGTCACGGGCTTTGCGATCGGCGGCAACGGCGGCCACTTCGTCGCCGCCGCCGGCGCGATGCCGGTGGACGACACCGGCGGCCTCCCGGTGTTCGGCTGGTCACGCGAGGTCGGCGACCTCCGCGCCGCCCACTTCGTCGCCCTCCACATCGCCCAGATCCTGCCGCTCGCCGGCTGGGCGGCCGACCGGCTGGCGCCGCAGCTCGCCCGGCCGGCGGTGCTCGCCGCGGCCCTGGCGCTGACGGTGCTGACCGTGTGGGCGCTCGCCACCGCGCTCGCCGGGCAGTCGGTGGTGCCGGCCGCCTGGTGAGACCTCAGGCGCCGCCGTCCTCCCGCAGCGTCGCGGCGAGGAAGTCGGCGAAGGCGCGGGCGGCGGGCTTCAGGGTCGCCGGCGAGCCGCCGTGGGCCGGGAAGACAGCCGAGAGCTCCACCGTCCCCATGTCCCAGTCCGCCAGCACCGGCACGAGCGCGCCGGCCGCGCACTCGGCCGCGAGGGCGAGACGCGAGGCGGAGACGATGCCGAGGCCGGCGACCGCCGCGGCGATCGACACCTCGTTGCTGTTGGTGACGAGCCGTCCCTCCACCCGCACCGATACCGCCTTGCCCTCCCGGCGGAACGACCACGCCTGGCCGGCGAGCGAGGGCCCGACGATCACGTCGTGGGCGGCGAGGTCGGCGGGCGAGGCGAGCGGCGGCGCGCCGGCGAGATAGGCGGGGGACGCCGCGGCAAGCCGCGGGAACGTCGCGAGGCGGCGGGCGAGGGCGGTCGAGTCCGCCAGGGTGCCGAAGCGCAGCGCCACGTCGACCCCCTCGCCGACGAGATCCTGGCGGACGTCGCTCGTCGCGAGTTCGACGCGCAGCGCTGGATGGCGGGCGACGAAGCGCGGCAGGGCGGGGGCGACGACACGGCTCGCGAGGCTCGAGGAGAGCCCGACGCGCAGGAGGCCGCGGAGTTCGCCGGTGCCGCGCGCGGCGTGCTCGGCCTCCTCGAGGGCGGCGAGGATCGGCTCGAGCCGCTCGAGGAACGCGAGCCCCGCCTCGGTCGGCGCGACGGCGCGGGTGGTGCGGACGAGCAGCGCCGTGCCGATGTCGCGCTCGAGGCCCGCGATCATGCGCGAGACCGTCGGCTGGGGCAGACCGAGTTCGCGGCCGGCCGCCGAAAAGCTGCCGCGGCGAGCGACACGAAGGAAGAGGCGGAGCGCGGCCAGCCGGTCGTTCATGCCGGAAATGAATAACTCAAAGCCGTGGCGGCCGGCTACTGCACGAGCGGTGCATGAGCGATCGTCTCCCCATCAACGCCGCCGCGGCGGCCAGCACGGGGATCGACGATGAGCCTGCAAGCCACCCTCGACGCCTACAAGGCGGACTTCGAAACGAACAAGGCGCCGCCCGCCGTGGTGGCGGTGATGCGCCGGGTGACGGCCGACCTCGTCGCGTCCGGCCAGGCGGAACGGGCGCTGAAGGCCGGCGACCGCGCGCCGGCGTTCACCCTCGCCGATCCGGACGGGGCGAGCGTCTCCTCGGGCGACCTCCTCGCCAAGGGACCGCTGGTGCTGACCTTCTATCGCGGCGTCTGGTGCCCCTACTGCAACTTCGACCTTGCGGCCCTCGAGGCGGCCCGCGGGGAGATCGAGGCGCGCGGCGCCCGGCTCGTGGCGGTGTCGCCGCAGACGCCGGCGAACAGCCGCAAGGCGCAGCGCACCGGCAAGCTCGGCTTCCCGATCCTCTCCGACGCCGGCGGTGCCGTGGCGGCAGCGTTCGGTCTGCGCTGGTCGCTGCCGGCAGACCTCCGGCAGATCTATACGGGCTTCGGCGTCGACCTCGCCGTCTTCAACGGCGACGACAGCTGGACGCTGCCGATGCCCGCCCGCTACGTCATCGGCCCCGACGGCGTCATCGCCTATGCCGAGGTGAACCCGGACTACACGCGGCGTCCGGAGCCGGAGGACCTCTTCCCGACCCTCGACCGCCTGGCGCGCGCGAGCGCCGCCTGACGGCGCTCCGCGGCCGGGTTCCCCGCCGATCAGAACATGGGATCCGCCGGCGAGGCCGCCGGCGGATCGATCGGTTGCAGGTCCCTTCGCGGGCCTACTTGATGGTGCCGGCGACGACACACTGGCTACCGAGGGCGGTGCCGTCCGTGATCATCTCCACCCGCAGGAACTCGCCCGCCGGAACCTCGAACGGCTGCGCGAACTCGAGGATGGCGATTTCGCCGCCGACGGACACCGCCCGCGAGACGGCCGGCACGAAGGCGACCGGCACATCCGGATCCGTCAGGACGACCTGGGCGAGTTGGAGCACGCCGCCCTGGGTGTTGATACCGCAGCTGACCCACTGGATGGTCCGGACCTTGTTGCCCTTCTTGCCGAAATCGGCGACGCAGCTGCCGCCTTCGCATTCTGCCTGGTCGAAGGCGCGGAACGGCTTGGCGTCGCCCTTCGCGGCGGGCGCGACCTGCTCCACCACCGCGGCCGGACCGTCCGTCAGAGGGCGACTGTCTGCGAACGTCGCCGTGGGGAGGGTGGCGGTGGCGGCGAGCGCGGCGGCGAAGAGGGCCGCCTTGCTGGCGCGGGTTCGTACTGAAGTCATCGGCTTTCTTCCCTTGTTGTGGTGAAGATCCCCGCTGACCCTGCCGTGGCAGAGCTGCCGAGCAGAATGACAGATGGACGGAAAATCCGCGCTTGAGGACTTCGTGATCGCGAGCCGAGGCCCGATGGAGCGATGCAGATGTTCCAAAGAAGCGACGCGCTGCAGAAAAGAAGAAGCCGCCCGGCGGGTGCGCCGGGCGGCCTGTTTCGCGTCCTCGCCCGGGGCCCGTGCGGGGCCCCGAGCCTGGCTCGTCGCGGTCAGTTGACCGCGACGGTCCGCTTCTTCTGGGCGGCCTGGATCGGGCCGGGGAAGATCACCTTGTTGACGGTCTGGTCGCCGGTGCCTTCCGAGTAGCCAACGGCGAAGGTCTGGCAGAGCTTCTTGGCGTCGGCGTTGGTGTTCATGCTGCAGTCGATGACGGCGGTCGATGCCTGCTTCGGGAACGGCACCTGGTCCATCTTCACCTGGAACATGTAGACGCGGCCCGTCTCGTCCTGCAGCGAGATCGTGCAGCCCTTGGCCTTGCTGAAGTCGAGCTTGAAGGCACCGGGGCTCTGGAAGGGGCTGTCCGGCTTGGTGGTGCACTGGCCGCGCTTGACGATCCGGTTCTTGTCCTTGGGATCACCGCCGACGGCGATGTCGAAGGACTTGTCGGCCGGCTGCACCGGTCCCGGGAAGGAGATCGTGTGGATTTCCTCGCGGGGCAGGATGCGGGTGTAGCCGAAGGCGTTCTGCTCGCAGGTGAGCTTCGCCGCGGCATCCTTCGTCGGGCTGCAGTCGACCATCTTCTTCGTCTGCGGATCGTAGCCCGGCCCCGGCGGGAACGGCGGCTGCTGGGTGATCTTGAACTGATAGACCCGGCTGTTGTCGTCCCAGAGCGTCAGGACGCAGCCCTTGATGTTGTTGACCGAGATGTCGAAGCTGGCGAAGTCAGGATTGACGTCGCGCTGCTTGCCGGTCGCGCAGATCCGGTACTTCGTGTACTTGACCTTCGCGCCCTTGTCGTAGCCGAACGAGACGTGCACGGGCGGCGTCGCCGGGTCCGGGTTGGGCAGGCGGCCGGCGCCACCGACGGCGAGGATCAGACCGCTGCCGTCGACCTGCATGTTGCCCAGCGCGTCGTCGACCGAATAGGCATAGACGTTCGGGGCGTTCAGATACTTCTTGTCGTGGATGAGCAGCACGTAGGGGTCGAACTTGCCCTCGGGGGCGAGCTGAAGGTCGTCGAACAGACCCTTGACCCGCCGGAACTCCTTGTAGTTGTTGTCGCGGTAGCCGGCGGTCTCCTCCAGGAGGTTGAGCTTGGCGTCGCCGCAGCCATCGTTGAACGGTGTGAAGCCGTAGATGTGACCGACCATGCTCATCACGTCACCGGACGCGCGGCTGGCTTCCTTGCACTTCCACTTGGCAAAGTTCTGGTTATAATTGCCAAGATTCTTCTTGAACATCGTCTGCACTTCGCGAACGTTGTTGCAAAAGGCGCCGGTCTTGTTCTTGTTGACGCAGTCCCTGTAGTTGTCGACGAGCGTGTCGAGCGGCGCCCACGGCGGTGCGGACAGGTCCGGCTGCTTGGCGGTGAGGTTGCGGCCGAAGACGTTCAGCGGCGACGGGATCTTGACGAAATCGGGCACCTTGGCGTTCACGAACAGCGGCCAGCCCGGATAGTCCTTCAGGAAGCGATCCATCGCGTCGTTGAAGTCGTCGACCGAGGACACCATGCCGACATAGCCGACCTGCTCGTTGTCGAACGGCTCCATCGCCACCGGCAGATAGGTGGAGTCGACGTAGGAGACGTCGTAGTCGACGTTGAACGGGTTGATCGTCATCGGGTCTTTTTTGTCGTTGACGGCGCCGAGCGTATACTCGGTCAGCTGCAGCGGCAGATTGTGCCCGAGTCCGGCCGGATCGTGATAGATCTGCAGCGCGTCGCCGCCACAGCCCTTCTCGCACTTCGGCAGTTCGGCGCCCTTCAGCGGCGTGATCTTCGTCTGGTCCGGCCGGTTGTTGATGGCGTCGAGGAGGGCCGCCGGCGGCTTCTTGTCCGCGGCCGGCGCGGCGAAGATCTCGATGCGGCCGCCGCCCCACCAGTCGGCGAGCTGGTTCGGCTTGGTGCCGTCGGCGTTCTTCACGAGCTGGGTGGCCACCGGCAGCGTCAGCCGGAGCTCGCCCTTCGGCGGGATGCCGGCGCCCTTCGCGGCGAGGTACAGGCGGAACTGGCCGACCTTCTGATAGGGCCGCTTCTTCAGGTCCTTCTGCGGAACCTGCATGTAGGCCTGCAGCCACTGGCCTGAATCGGCCGCCCCGGTCGAGAGGACCGGATAGATGTTGTAGTCCGGCGAGTTGTTGTAGATGACGATCGTCATCCGCGGATAATCTTCCGCCGCGCTCGCCGCCCCCGCCACTCCGAGCGCCGTGGCGGACAGAAGGCCTGCCGCCGCGCACTTCCAAACGTTGCTCGTCACCATGTCGCGTCGTCCTTGTCGGCGCGCCGTCTTCCCGGACGACACGCTCGCCTGTCGGGCCCACGCCCCCGCGGCCCGGCGCACCCTTTCGTGCGCTTCATGAATGCGTAGACGAGGGGGGTGGCCGCGACAATCGAGCGGCCCGCCGCTCACAACAAAATGCATGGCTCACCGCCGTGTGCACGCCGAGCGGGGTCGATGCATCTCTCCGCTTCGGCCCGCCCCTGCGGCCCGCCCGTTGCCCCCCTGCGGCGGCGCCCCCCTTGCGCGCCCCGCGTCGGCTCGTCCACCATCGGGCGCCCGCAAGGCAGCGGGCGGTGCGCGACCGAGCGGGGCGGTGATGGGCAAGAAGAAGAAGGGCGACGAGGTGGTCGAGCGGGCGCGCGGCGTCGCCGACGCCGAGGAGGCGCGGGGCTGGCTCGCGCGTCGCGGCCTGCAGGACATCGAGTGCATCGTCCCCGACCAGGCCGGTGTCGCGCGCGGCAAGATGATGCCGGTCTCGAAGTTCCTCGACGGCCCGTCGATGACGATGCCGACCTCGATCTTCACCCAGACCATCTCCGGCGACTATCCGGAGGAGGGCGGCGGCTTCGAGCACGACGCCACCGACGGCGACCTCGTCTTCGAGCCGGACTTCTCGACCCTCTCGGTGGTGCCGTGGGCGAGCGACCCGACCGCGCAGATCCTCCACGACGCCTATCACCGGGACGGCCGGCCGGTCGACATCGCGCCGCGCCAGGTGCTCCGCCGCATCCTCGACCTCTATGCCAACAAGGGCTGGAGGCCGGTGGTGGCGCCGGAGATCGAGTTCTACCTCGTCGAGCCGAACACCGACGCCGACTACCCGCTGAAGCCGCCGATCGGCCGCTCCGGCCGCCCCGAGATCGGCCGGCAGTCCTACTCGATCGCCGCCGTCAACGAGTTCGACGCCCTGTTCGACGACATCTACGAGTTCTCGGAGGCGCAGGGGCTCGAGATCGACACCCTCATCCACGAGGAGGGGGCGGCGCAGATGGAGATCAACCTTCTCCACGGCGACCCCCTGGAACTCGCCGACCAGGTGTTCCTGTTCAAGCGGACGATCCGCGAGGCAGCGCTCCGCCACAAGATGTACGCCACCTTCATGGCGAAGCCGATGAGCCGCGAGCCCGGCTCGGCCATGCACATCCACCAGTCGATCATCGACGCCGACAGCGGCTCGAACATCTTCTCCGACGTCGACGGCTCGCCGACGCGCGAGTTCTTCGCCTTCATCGCCGGCCAGCAGCGCTTCCTGCCGGCGGTGACGTGCATCATGGCGCCCTACGTCAATTCCTACCGGCGCCTCGCCCGCGGCACGGCGGCGCCGATCAACGTCCACTGGGGCTACGACAACCGCACGGTCGGCCTGCGCGTGCCGAATTCCTCGCCGCAAGGCCGGCGGGTGGAGAACCGCGTGCCCTCGTCCGACGCCAACCCCTATCTTGCGATCGCCGCCTCGCTCGCCTGCGGCTACATCGGCATCGTCAACGGCATGTCGCCGGACGACCCGGTCGAAGGCTCGGCCCGCCACCTGCCGTTCCAGCTGCCACGCGGCCTGCTCGAGGCGGTGGAGCTGTTCGCCGAGTGCGAGGAACTGGTCGAGATCTTCGGCAAGTCGTTCGTCGCCACCTACCAGGCGATCAAGCAGGCCGAGTTCGAGACCTTCATGGCCGTCATCAGCCCGTGGGAACGGGAGTATCTGCTGCTGAACGTGTGAGGTCCGCGGGCCGTCAGGCCGCGGGACCGCGACGGACGCCCGGGGGAGGCGCCGCCGCCAGGCAAGGAAGACCCCAGCCGGAGCCATCATGAGGAACACCTACGACACCGCCGACCTGCGCTCGCGTGATGCGGCGCATCACTGGCATCCGTTCTCCGACTCGGCCGCGCTCGCGTCCGAAGGGGTGCGGGTGATCGTGCGCGGGGAGGGGGTCTGGCTCGAGGATTCCGACGGCAACCGCATCCTCGACGGCATGGCCGGCCTCTGGTGCACCCAGATCGGCCACGGCCGGGCCGAGATCGCCGACGCCGTGCACCGGCAGATGAGCGAGCTCGCCTTCTACAACACCTTCTTCAAGACCTCGCACCCGCCGGCGATCGCGCTCGCCGAGAAGCTCGCGAGCCTGACGCAGCCGCACCTCAACCGGGTCTTCTTCTGCAACTCCGGCTCCGAGGCGAACGACACGGTGATCCGCCTCGCGCGGATGTACTGGGACGTCGCCGGCAAGCCGACGAAGAAGACGATCATCTCGCGCCGCAACGCCTATCACGGCTCGACGCTCGGCGGCGCGAGCCTCGGCGGCATGGGGCCGATGCACGCCCAGGGCGACCTGCCGATCCCCGGCATCGTGCACATCCAGCAGCCCTACTGGTTCGGCGAGGGCGGCGACCTGTCGCCGGCGGAGTTCGGCCTCAAGGTCGCGCGCGGGCTCGAGGCCGTCATCGACGCCCTCGGCGAGGACCGGATCGCCGCCTTCATCGCCGAGCCGATCCAGGGCGCCGGCGGCGTCATCATCCCGCCGGAGACCTACTGGCCGGAGATCCGCCGCATCTGTTCCGAGCGCGACATCCTGCTCGTGGTCGACGAGGTGATCTGCGGCTTCGGGCGGCTCGGCTCGTGGTTCGGCTCCGACCATTTCGGGCTCAAGCCCGACCTGATGCCGATCGCCAAGGGGCTGTCGTCGGGCTACCTGCCGATCGGCGGCGTGATGATCGCTGACCGGGTGGCGGACGTCGTCTTCCAGGGCGGCGACTTCAACCACGGCTACACCTATTCGGGCCATCCGGCCGCCTGCGCGGCGGCGCTCGCCAACCTCGAGATCATCGAGCGCGAGGGCCTCGTCGACCGCGTCCGCGACGACATCGGCCCCTATCTGCAGGCGCGCTGGAAGGCGCTCGGCGAGCACCCGCTCGTCGGCGAGGCGCGCATGGTCGGGCTGATGGGGGCGCTCGAGCTCGTGCCGAACAAGCCGAGCCGGCATGAGAAGTTCGAGCCGGTCGGCCAGGTCGGCACGCTCTGCCGCGACATCTCCTTCCGCAACGGCCTCGTCATGCGGGCGGTGCGGGATTCGATGATCCTGTCGCCGCCACTGGTGCTCAGCCACGAGGAGGCGGACGAGCTCGTCGCCCGGGCGACGAAGACGCTCGACGAGACGTGGGCGGAGCTGAAGCGGCAGGGGCGCATCGCGGCGTGAGCGCGACGAGCCGGGGGCCCGCGGGGGTGATCCCGCGGGGGCCGCTCGACCTCGAGGCGGGGGCCCCGGCCCACGCCCCGAGCTACTATGCGGCGACGGCGAAGGGCGTCGTCGAGCGGCCGGCACTGTCCGGCACCGTGTCGGCCGACGTCTGCGTCGTCGGCGGCGGCTATACGGGGCTCTCGGCCGCCCTTGCGCTTGCCGAGGCGGGGCGCAAGGTGGTGCTCCTCGAGGCGAACCGGGTCGGCTGGGGCGCGTCCGGGCGCAACGGCGGCCAGCTCCACTCCGGCCAGCGGCGCGACCAGGTGTGGCTCGAGCGCCGGGTCGGGATCGACGACGCCCGGCGCCTCTGGCGGCTCGGCGAGGACGCCAAGGCGCTGGTGCTCGGGCTGATCGGGCGCCACGCCATCGATTGCGACTGGACGCCCGGGCTCATCGACGTCGTCCACAAGGCCTCGCTCGCGGCCGACGAGCTCGCCTATGCCGAGAAGCTCCGCCGCGACTACGGCTACGAGGAGATCGAGGGGCTCGACCGCGACGAGGTGACGGCGGCGATCGGCACGCCGCGCTATTTCGCCGGCTTCCGCGACCGTGGCGCCGGCCACCTGCACCCGCTGAGCTTCGCCCTCGGCCTCGCCGCGGCGGCGGAGAAGGCGGGCGTGACGATCCACGAGCACACCCGGGTCGTCCGCCTCGTCGAGGGGAAGGGCGGCGGCGTCGAGACGGCGCGCGGCGGGCGCGTCACGGCGGACACCGTGGTGCTCGCCGGCAACGGCTACCTCTCCGGCCTCGAGCCGGACACGGAAGCCCGCGTGCTGCCGATCCGCAACTACATCCTCGCCACCGAGCCGCTCGGCGAAGCGCGCTGCGCGGCGCTGATCCCGGGGCGGGAGGCCGTGTCGGACTCGCGCTTCGTGGTGCGCTACTGGCGGCTCAGCCGCGACGGGCGGATGCTGTTCGGCGGCGGCGAGACCTTCGGGCTCGGCGACCCGAAGGACATGAAGGCCTTCGTCCGCCACCACATGATCGAGGTCTACCCGCAGCTCGCCGACGTGCGCGTCGACCACGCCTGGGGCGGGACGCTGGCGATCACGCCGACCCGCACGCCGTTCGTGCGCCGGCAGCGGCCGAGGCTCTACGTCGCCGGCGGATATTCCGGGCAGGGGGTGAGCATCGCCGTCCTCGCCGGGCGCCTGATGGCGGACGCGATCGGCGGCGACACCGGGCGCTTCGACGTGTTCGCCCGCCTGCCGGTGCCGCGCTTCCCGGGCGGACGGCGCTTCCGGGCGCCGCTCCTGTCGCTGGCGATGACCTGGTTCGCGCTCCGGGACCGCCTGTGAGCGCCGGGCGGGGCCACCGGCCCATTTCGTCGGCGTGCCCGTTCGCGCGCCATCCATGCCGCCGATTCGGGGTTGAGCCGCCGCTACGGCGCCCTTAACCTCGGAGCAAGCGACGAAACCATCGGCCCGCGAACGGGCCGGTGCACAAAAGAGGGGAACAGACGATGCGCCTGTCCATCCGCACCTCCCTGCTCGCCGGCGTCGCCGCCGTGGCGGCCCTCGGGCTCGCCGCCGCCGCCCAGGCGCAGGAGAAGGTGGTCAACATCTACAACTGGTCGGACTACATCGACGAGTCGATCCTGACCGACTTCACCAAGCAGACCGGCATCAAGGTCGTCTACGACGTCTTCGATTCCAACGACATCCTCGAGACGAAGCTGCTCGCCGGCGGCACCGGCTACGACATCGTCGTGCCGACGGGCACCTTCCTCGCCCGCCAGATCCAGGCCGGGGTGTTCCAGAAGCTCGACAAGGACAAGATCCCGAACCTCAAGCACATGTGGCCGGAGATCCAGCAGCGGGTCGCCAAGTACGACCCCGGCAACGAATACTCCGTCAACTACATGTGGGGCACCACCGGCATCGGCTACAATGTCGCGAAGGTGAAGGAAGCCCTCGGCGACAACGCGCCGGTCGATTCCTGGGACCTCGTGTTCAAGCCGGAGAACGCCGAGAAGCTGGCGAAGTGCGGCATCCACGTGCTGGATTCGGCCGACGAGATCATCCCGGCGGTGCTGAACTACCAGGGCAAGGACCCGGACTCGAAGGAGACCGCCGACATCCAGGAGGCGGCGGCCTTCCTCGCGACGATCAAGCCCTACGTGCAGAAGTTCCACTCCTCGGAATACATCAACGCGCTCGCCAACGGCGACATCTGCGTGGCCGTCGGCTGGTCGGGCGACATCCTGCAGGCCCGCGACCGCGCCGCCGAGGCCAACAACGGCAACGAGATCGTCTACGTCATCCCCAAGGAAGGGGCGCTGATGTGGTTCGACCAGATGGCGATCCCCGCTGACGCCAAGAACGTCGACAACGCGCTCGCCTTCCTCAACTATCTGCAGCAGCCCGAAGTCATCGCCAAGGCGTCGAACTACATCTTCTACGCGAACGGCAACAAGGACTCGCAGCAGTTCATCAACAAGGAAGTGCTGGACGATCCGGCGATCTATCCGCCGCCGGCGGTGGTGGAGAAGCTCTTCACCATCAGCCCCTACCCGCCGGCGGCCCAGCGCGTGCTGAGCCGGGCCTGGACGCAGGTGAAGAGCGGCAGCTGAGCCTCGACGATACGGAAAGGCCCGGCCCTCGCGCCGGGCCTTTCTTCCTGATGCGGCCGACGAACGGGGGTGGGGCGTGAAGCAGGCGATCGGACCGATCCGGCGGTCGTTCGCGCCGTGGGATGATCCGGCGGCAAAGCCGCTGATCGAGTACCGCGGCGTCACCAAGCGTTTCGGCGACTTCGTCGCCGTCGAGAACCTCGACCTGAAGATCTACACCCGCGAGTTCTTCGCGCTGCTCGGGCCCTCCGGCTGCGGCAAGACCACGCTGATGCGGATGCTGGCGGGCTTCGAGAACCCCACCGAGGGCGACGTCGTCCTCGACGGCAAGTCGGTGGTGGGCGTGCCGCCCTACCGGCGGCCGGTCAACATGATGTTCCAGTCCTACGCCCTGTTCCCGCACATGAGCGTCGAGCAGAACATCGGCTTCGGCCTGAAGCAGGACGGCATGCCGAAGGCGGACATCGCGGTGCGGGTCGCCGAGATGCTGAAGCTCGTCAAGCTCGAGCCCTTCGCCAAGCGCAAGCCCCACCAGCTCTCCGGCGGCCAGCGCCAGCGCGTCGCCCTCGCCCGCTCGCTGGCGAAGCGCCCGAAGGTGCTCCTTCTCGACGAGCCGCTCGGCGCGCTCGACAAGAAGCTCCGCCAGGAGACGCAATTCGAGCTCATGGACCTGCAGCAGTCGCTCGGCATGACCTTCCTCGTCGTCACCCACGACCAGGAGGAGGCGATGACGGTGGCCGACCGCATCGCCGTCATGGACAAGGGCAAGATCATCCAGGTGGCGACGCCCTCGGAGATCTACGAGCAGCCGAACTCGCGCTACGTCGCCTCGTTCATCGGCGACGTGAACATGTTCGAGGGCAAGGCCGTGCCGACGGCGAACGGCATCACCCGCATCGAGTGCGGATCCCTCGGCATGGCGATCGAGAGCGAGGGCGGCGGCAAGGCGGATGCCGGCAACACCGCCTGGTTCGCCGTGCGCCCGGAGAAGGTGCGCATCTCCGCCGAGGAGCCGGCGGCGGCGGGCGGCGTCAACGCGGTGCCGGGCGAGGTGTGGGACATCGCCTACCTCGGCGACATGTCGATCTTCCACGTCAAGCTCGCCAACGGCCAGATGATGACGGCCACCCGGGCGAACGTCAGCCGGATTGTCGACCGGCCGATCGGCTGGGACGACAAGGTGTGGCTGAGCTGGGACCGCAACGCCGGCGTGGTGCTGCAGGGCTGAGGCGTCGGGCGGCAGGCGCCCCGGGCGGGGCGGCCGGCCGGGCAGGGGGGATAGTCGATGGCGGCGATCGAAGCGGCGGCGCCGGCGGCGGCGGGAGCCGAGAGCACCGGGAGAGGGTCGGCGGCGCTCGGGCGGCTGCTCGTCCTCGCCGTTCCCTATGCCTGGATGCTGTTCTTCTTCCTGGTGCCGTTCCTGATCGTCGTGAAGATCTCGTTCTCCGAGACGGCGATCGCCATCCCGCCCTATACGCCGGTCTTCGACTTCGCCACCGACGGCATCGCCGGCACCTTCGCCAAGCTCGGCGAGCTGTCGACGGCCACCTACGAGTTCCTGGCGAGCGACTCGCTCTACTGGCGCAGCTACCTGTCGAGCGTGTGGATCGCCGCCACCTCGACGCTGATCACCCTCATCATCGGCTACCCCCTCGCCTACGGCATGGCGCGCTGCCCCCGCGAGTGGCGGCCGATGCTCCTGATGATGGTGATCCTGCCGTTCTGGACGAGCTTCCTCATCCGCGTCTACGCCTGGATCGGCATCCTCGCCCGCGAGGGCCTGCTCAACAAGCTCCTCATCTCCATCGGCCTCGTCGACCCGGCGCAGCCGCTGGTGATCCTGTCGACCACCACGGCCGTCTACATCGGCATCGTCTATTCCTACCTGCCGTTCATGGTGCTGCCGCTCTACGCCTCGCTGGAAAAGCTCGACGAGACGCTGCTGGAAGCCGCCGCCGACCTCGGCTGCACGCCGTGGCGCGCCTTCTGGCAGGTGACCTTCCCGCTGTCGCTGCCGGGCGTCATCGCCGGCTGCTTCCTCGTCTTCATCCCGGCGGTCGGCGAGTTCGTCATCCCCGACCTGCTCGGCGGCTCGGAAACGCTGATGATCGGCAAGACGCTGTGGACGGAGTTCTTCAACAACCGTGACTGGCCGGTCGCCTCCGCCGTCGCCGTGCTGCTCCTCCTCATCCTCGTCATCCCGATCGTGCTGTTCCAGAACCAGCAGGCGAAGGCCCAGGAGGCCGGCCGATGAACAAGGGTCCGAGCTGGTTCAACCTGACGTCAATCACGCTCGGCATGGCGTTCCTCTACCTGCCGATCGTGCTCCTGGTGATCTACTCCTTCAACGCCGGGCGGAACGTGGCGATCTGGGAGGGGTGGTCGACCAAGTGGTACTTCGCCCTGTGGCAGGACCAGCAGATGCTGGACGCCGCCTGGGTGACGATCCGCGTCGGCCTCCTGTCGGCCACCGTCGCCACCATCCTCGGGACGATGGCGGCGATGACGCTGGTGCGGCACGGCCGCTTCTTCGGGCGCAGCCTGTTCTCCGGCATGGTGTCGGCCCCGCTGGTGCTGCCGGAGGTGATCCTCGGGCTGTCGCTGCTCCTGCTGTTCGTGGCGATCGGCTTCGACCGCGGCTTCTGGACGATGACGATCGCCCACATCACCTTCACCATGTGCTACGTGGCGGTGGTGGTGCAGTCGCGCCTCGTCTCCTTCGACCGCACGCTCGAGGAGGCGGCGCTCGACCTCGGCTGCCCGCCGCTCCGCACCTTCTTCGCGATCACGCTGCCGCTCATCCTGCCGGCGGTGATCTCCGGCTGGATGCTCGCCTTCACGCTGTCGCTGGACGATCTCGTGATCGCGAGCTTCACGACGGGGCCTGGCGCCACGACCCTGCCGATCAAGATCTACAGCCAGGTGCGCCTCGGCGTGTCGCCGCAGATCAACGCCATCTGCACGATCATCATCGCCGTCGTGGCCGTCGGCGCCATCGTCGCCTCGCTGCAGCTGAAGCGGGCGGAGACGGAGCGGCGCCGGGCAGAGCAGATGGCGGCGGCGGGGCGGTGAGAGGCGGGGGGCGGTGACGGTGGGCGTGTGCACCCCTGACGTGCTGGCTTTGGAAGCATCGGCCGGTCAAGCGGACGTTGCGGCGATCAAAGTCTCGCCTGATAGTGCGCAGGCGCCTGAGGTGTGTTGCCCACTACCGACCTCTCAATAGAGCAGGCATCTAGCGCGCCCTCGGCTTTGCCGCCAGCAAGGCAATACGATGCAGAAGCCTCCCGCAGACGATCCGCGCTTTCATCACGAGATTTGGACGGGTCCAGCTACAGAAAGCTTGGACACTGTCTCTGGGATCTACTACGTAGAAAATCACAACAGCCAATGCAGCTATGCCGAGCTGGCCCTCGATTTTCAAATGGCCGCTAACCTTGTTATTAACGAATTTCAGAGGAGCGAACTGGGAAACTGGACGGCTCCGATTTCTCACCTGGTGCGCCAAACGCTAGAGCTTCGCCTTAAGGCGCTGCTAGAAATGATTGGTCAGAAAGGCGGTGATATCGGCGCTAAGCTGATCTATTCTCATGACCTGAAGGCCATCTGGACGCATTGCAGCAATTGGCTGGGCCAGTCCGGTTACCGGTTTCGAGAAGATGCCCGACTGGCTCAGACTGAAAGGCTGATCGAGGCTTTTCACGCTATTGATCCCTCGGGCGATCTGTTTCGATTCGGAATTTCCAACCAGACGGCGTTCGGAAAGCAAAAGAGCTACGATAGGGTCGGCCTTAGAATTGAAATCTTTGTTTCTGACTTCGCCGCGTCGGACGCCTTCCTACAGCATTGGGAAGCGGTCCTGCTACGTGAAATCATGGCAGCCGAGATGAAATGGGACGAGGACCCATTCTTTGATCCGCACGACTTTCCGAAGGCGGCGATCGGCGCACCTTGAGTTCCACTGCAGTGGCAAAAGCAAGCCGATGGCGCTAGCAGCTACGAAGGTGCAACGTCACTCTAAGCCTTTGCGATCCCGCTGGCGATGCTAGGCAGGCGGTTGTCGCCGGGAGGCTGCCGTTGGAATGGTCCAACTGATGGAAGGTCCTACCTCCAACGCCCCTCAATGCGCGCGCCCGCCCCGCAGCGTCTGGTGGGGGCTTTCGCCGTACATCGTGCGGTAGTGCTCGGCGAAGCGCGACAGGTGCCAGAAGCCGTAGCGGTAGGCGACGTCGGTGACCGTGGCCGGAGCATCACCGGTGGCGCCCTGTTTCAGGGCCCGGCGGGTGGCGGCGAGGCGCAGCGATTGCAGGTAGGCCTTCGGGCCGACGCCGAGGTGGCGGGCGAAGGCGGCCTCGAGCGCCCGCGTCGAGACGCCGGCGACGCGGGCGAGATCGGCCACGGACAGCGGCTGCTCGAGGTGCTCGTGGACGTAGGCGCGCACCAGCGCCAGGCGCTCCAGCGAAGCCGGCGGTTCGGTGCGGGCCGGCTCCAGTGCCGCGAGCGCGGCGACGACGACGTCGGCGAGGGTCGCCCCCGCTGAGGCCGGCAGAGGCCCGGCGTGCGCGTGGGCGAGCATCGCCTCCACCACGGCGGCGGCGCGGGCCACGTGCCGGCCGTCCGGGACAGGCCGGTGGCCGTGGCGCGGATCGGGCCGCTCGCCCTCCGGCAGCGCCGAGAGGGCGACGGAGATCGCCATCAGCTCGTGGCCGGGGCCGCCGGTGATTTCGTGGGCGGCGCCGGCCGGTGTGACCATCAGCGATCCACCGGCGAGGTGCCGCCCGTCGACGTGCATTCCCGCCGGCGAGCGCACCAGGGCGAGAGCCACCGTGTCCATCGGGATGACCAGCCGCTCGATGTGGGCGACGTTGATCGCCTCGCGGAACACCGAGCCGGTGCCGGCGAGCGCGAGCTCCAGCTGGCCGGCGAAGCGGCCGGGCGTCACCTGGGCATAGGTCTGCGACCAGCCGGGCAGGGCGCTCGCCTGTTCGTCCGCATCCCGCGTGGTGACGGCGACGATCGACACCGCGACGGCCTCCCCGCCCGCTGCGCCTCCCCGGCGCGCGTTGGCCGAGGCAAGCAGCGTGCCGGTTCGGAAACGTCGGCGCAATGGTCGGAGAGGGGCTTTCGGTGGCGGGTGGCTTCGCGAAACGGATAGAGGCGCGCGGCGCCGCTCTGGCAGGCTGCGCTCACGCACCACGCCCGCGCGGACGTGATGTCAACGAGAGGGGATCCTGATGACCGACCACCACGCCTCGCGCCGGCCGGGACGAACGGCCGCTGCCTGCGGCCTTGCCGCGCTCTTGTCCACCGCTGCCTTGCCGGCGCTCGCCGCCGAGCATCCGCTCGATCCGCTCGACGCCGCCGAGATCACCGCCGCCGTCGAGGCGGTGAAGGCGGCCGGCCATGCCGGGGAGGGGACGTTCTTCCCGACGGTGGAGCTGCGCGCCCCGGCGAAGGCCGACGTGCTCGCCTGGAAGCCGGGCGATCCGATCACCCGCGTCGCCCACCTCGTCTTCGTCAAGGACGGCGACACCTTCGAGGCGGAGGTGAACCTCACCGACGGCGGGCCGCCGGACGTGGAGATCATGGACGGGGTGCAGCCGGGCATCCTGCTCGCCGAGTGGATCGCCGCCGGCGAGCTCACCACCGCCCATCCCGACTGGCAGGCGGCGATGCGGAAGCGCGGCTACGAAAAGTTCGACACGGTGTTCTGCGCGCCGCTGTCGACCGGCTTCTTCGACACCGAGGAGGAACAGGGGCGGCGGCTCCTGCGCGTGCCCTGCTACGACCTGACGGGCACGAAGACGACCATCCACGGCCGGCCGATCGAGGGGCTGTTCGCCATCATCGACCTGTCCCGCCGCGAGGTGGTGCGGATCGTCGACATCGGGGTGGTGGCGACGCCGGCCGGCACCAACCGCGTCGACGAGGAGAGCCTTGCCGCCACGATGCGCCCGGCGATGAAGCCGGTGACGATCTCGACGCCTCAGGGCAGCAACGTGACGATCGACGGCCATGCGGTGAGTTGGGACCGCTGGAGCTTCCGCCTGAAGCTCGACCGGCGCTTCGGCACGATGATCTCGCTCGCCTCGTGGACCGACGCCAGCGGCACGCGGCCGATCCTCTACGAGGGCTACGCGGCCGAGATGTTCGTGCCCTACATGGACCCGAGCGAGTCCTGGTACTTCCGCTCCTACATGGACATCGGCGAGTACGGCTTCGGGCTCCTGTCCTCGGCGCTGACGCCCGGGATCGACTGCCCGGCGGACGCCACCTATCTCGGCGCCACCATCAACGACGACGCCGGCGCGCCGATCGAGATGCCCAACATCATGTGCGTGTTCGAGCGGCCGACGGGCAACCCGGTGTGGCGCCACGCCGAGATGATCGACCAGAGCTACGAGGGCCGCCCGGAGGTGGAGCTCGTGGTGCGGACCGTGCCGACCGTCGGCAACTACGACTACGTGATGGACTGGGTGTTCACCCAGCGCGGCGAGCTCGACATCCGCGTCGGCGCCACCGGCATGGACGCGACGAAGGGCGTGGTCACGCAGTCGATGACCGACCCGACGGCGGCCGCCGACACCGCGACGGGCGCGCTGCTCGCCCCGGGCATCGTCGGCGTCTACCACGACCACTACATCTCCTTCCGCCTCGACCTCGACGTCGACGGGCCGGTGAACAGCTTCGTGCGCGAGGCGATCGTCGAGAAGAAGGTCGACGCCGGCACGCCGCGGCGGTCCATCTGGACGCTCGAGCCGGTGGCGATGGCGAAGGAGGGGCCGGTGCTGCCCGGCCACCACGGCAGCCCGGAGGTGTGGAAGATCGTCAACCCGGAGAAGCGCACCGGCCTCGGCTACCACCCGGGCTACCAGATCGAGGCGCACCATTCGGCGACCTCGCTGCTCGACCCGGAGGACTGGCCGCAGAAGCGGGCGGCGTTCTCCGGCGCGCCCCTGTGGATCACCGCCTATGCCGACTACGAGCGGCACGCGGCGGGGCCCTATCCGAACCAGTCGACGGGCGGCGACGGCCTGCCGGCCTTCGTGGCGGACGGTCAGCCGATCGAGAACACCGACATCGTCGCCTGGTACACGATGGGCTTCCACCACGTGACCCGGCCGGAGGACTGGCCGGTGCTGCCGACGAAGTGGCACGAGATGAAGCTGCGCCCGCTCGGCTTCTTCGACCGCAGCCCGGCGATCGACACCCCGGCAAAGTTCGTCACGCAGTAGGCTGGCGGGGGCGGTGGCCTCGCCCGCCGCCCCTCGTTCGCCACCATCGGCGCAAAAAAATGCCGGGCTCGATCGGAGCCCGGCAGTCGTCGCATCCCGCAGGACGCGACACCTTCCAGAGGGGAACAGCTGGTTGAACGGCTACCGTCGGGAGGATGACGTCACCGCGTGTTCAACCACGTCCCCATAGTTGCTTTTCGGGTATGCACAAACAAGCAGCAAGAGTGCATGTCAGTTATGCACTTTGCGCAGGCCTGCCGGCGAGCCTTGAGCAAGCGTCATGTGCAAGGGCGGAACTGCGCGTTGGGCGGGCGCCGCGCGTCGCCCGGAAGGGCAGGATGCCGGGAATTTCGGCGTGAGGGAAGGTGGGCGGGGGAAGGGGTTGCCTAATGTCGTGGCGGGCGCGGGAGGGGAGCCGCGGTTTTCAGGTGAATGCAGACGCCCACCACCGTCGCCACAGCTACCACCCTCACCGCCGTCATCGCCCGGCTCGACCGGGCGATCCATCACGGGCGCAAGATCGGCAGCGGTGCGGTTGTGAGGGATGCCCCGGTCGAGCCGGGGCATGACGGCCGAGAGGTTGAGCCCGGGTTGAAGCGGTCAACGCGCGGGCGGAGACGAGAGCGATGCGGCTGTGATGGATGCCCCGGTCGAGCCGGGGCATGACGATGGAGGGGTTTGCCGGGGGCGCAGAAGTGCCACCGGCCGGCCGCCCGGGCCGATCCGCCCCGTCCCCCGCCTCAGTACGTCCAGGTGTCCGCCTTGTTGACGAGGAAGTCTCGGAAGGCGCTCACACGCGCCGTGTTCTTCAGCTCGGCCGGGTAGACGAAGTAGGTGTTGTATTCCGGCAGCTCCGCCTCGGGGATGAGCTGCACGAGGCCGGCGTCCGCCTCGACGATGTAGTCGGGCAGGAGGGCGAGGCCGATGCCGCGCTGGACGGCGTACTTGATGGCGACGACGCTCGAGATCTTCAGGGCCGGGATGCGCGGATTGTCCGGCGCGCGGCCGGCCGTCTCCAGCCAGTTCATGTCGCGCAGGTAAGTGGCGCCCGATTCCCCGAAGGTGATCAGCCGGTGCTGGTCGAGGTCCTCGATGGTCGCCGGGCTGCCGTAGCGCTTGAGATAGGCCGGCGAGGCGTAGAGGTGGAAGTGGACGGTGAACAGCTTGCGCTGGATGAGGTCCGGCTGGGTCGGCTGGCGCAGGCGAATGGCGACGTCCGCCTCGCGCATGCCGAGGTCGAGCTCGGTGTCGTCGAGGAGGAGCTGCAGCTGCACCTCCGGATAGAGGTCGATGAACTCCTGGACGCGCGAGGTCAGCCACGTCGTGCCGAGGCCGACCGTGGTGGTGACGCGCAGGATGCCGGAGGGCTTCTCGCGGCTGTCGACGAGGCGCGCCTGCACCGCGTCGAGCTTCATCGTCACCTCGCGGGCCGCCCGGTGCAGGAGCTCGCCCTGCTCGGTGAGGAGGAGGCCGCGGGCGTGGCGGTGGAAGAGCGGCACGCCGAGCTCCTGCTCGAGCGCGCTCACCTGCCGGCTCACCGCCGACTGGCTCATGTTGAGGACCTCGCCGGCATGCGTGAAGCTGCCGGCCTGGGCGGCCGCCTGGAAGATGCGCAGCTTGTCCCAGTCCATTGCGGGACGGACCCCCTGGGAAGGCACCCTATTCGGCCGCTTCGGCGGTCTCCCCGACCGCCGCGAGCCAGCGCTCCGCCTCGAGCGCCGCCATGCAGCCCATGCCGGCGGCCGTCACGGCCTGGCGGAACACCTCGTCGGTGACGTCGCCGGCGGCGAAGACGCCGGGGATGTTGGTGGCGGTCGAATCCGGCGCCGTCCAGATGTAGCCGTTCGGCTTCATGCGCAGCTGGTCGCGGAACACCTCGACGGCGGGGCTGTGGCCGATGGCGATGAAGACGCCGTCGGTGGCGATCTCCTGCGTCTCGCCGGTGCGCACGTCGCGCAGTCGCACCCCCGTCACGGCCGGCGGCGTGCCGCCGCCGAGCACCTCGTCGAGCACGGCGTTCCAGACCACCTCGATCTTCGGATGGGCGAACAGCCGGTTCTGCAGGATGCGCTCGCCGCGGAAACTGTCGCGCCGGTGCACCACCGTCACCTTGGCGGCGTGGTGGGTGAGGTAGAGCGCCTCCTCGACGGCGGTGTTGCCGCCGCCGACCACCACGACGTTCTTGCCGCGGTAGAAGAAGCCGTCGCAGGTGGCGCAGGCGGAGACGCCGTAGCCCTTGAAGCGCTCCTCGCTCGGCAGGCCGAGCCAGCGCGCCTGGGCGCCGGTGGCGACGACGACGCTGTCCGCCCGGTAGACCGTGCCGCTGTCGGCGACGAGCACGAACGGACGGCGGGAGAGGTCGGCCGAGACGATGGTGTCGTAGACGACCTTGGTGCCCATGTTGATCGCCTGGGCCTGCATCTGCTCCATCAGCCACGGCCCCTGGATGGGGTCGGCGAAGCCGGGATAGTTCTCGACCTCGGTGGTGATGGTGAGCTGGCCGCCCGGCTGCACGCCGGCGATCAGCACCGGCTCCAGCATGGCGCGGGCCGCATAGACGGCGGCGGTATAGCCGGCCGGCCCGGAACCGACGATCAGCAGCTTCACGTCGACGGTCTCGGCCATGGTCGTCCCCTTTCGGCGGTCGGCGCCCGGCGCCCCCACCGGCAGCGCCACGCGCTCTTCCATTCGAGTGCCATCGGGGCGATTCGGAGGCGACACGCGGGTCGCGATGTCGCTCGACAGCCGTTCGAACTTCGCCTATGTCGGAACGTGCGAACCGTTGTCAAGGTGGGCGCCGGTCACGCTTCCCTCACCGGCGCGCCTGCCGGCTCCGGGGGACGACGCGGCGCCTGCGCCCGCACCACGCCACCCGAGGGACCGCCCGGTCCCCGGCCGGGTCCGGCGCCCGGCGAACGACCCGCACGAAGAGCCGTCCGGCACGGAAGAACCCAAATGCATCCCGACACCTCCGCCGCCGCCGCCGCCATCGAGGCGCGCTTCTTCGAGGCCCTCGGCAGCGGCGAGACCCACGAGAAACCCTATCCGCACTGGCTGCTGGAAGGGCTGTTCCCGGACGAGGACCTGAAGGCGCTGCAGACGCTGCCCTATCCGGCCCCCGAGCTCGGCGGCATCTCCGGCACGCGCGAGGCCCACAACGGCACGCGCGTCTATTTCGATCGGCACAACCAGGACACCTATCCGGTCTGCCGCGCCGTCGCCGAGGCCTTCCAGGACGCCGCCCTCGTCGGGCGGCTGGCGAGGGCGACCGGCGCCGACCTCGGCGGCACGTTCCTGCGCATCGAGTACGCCCAGGACACCGACGGCTTCTGGCTGAAGCCGCACACCGACATCGGCGTGAAGCGCTTCACCCTGCTCGCCTACCTCTCCGACGAGCCCGGCCACGAGGGCCTCGGCACCGACATCTATGCCGACGCCGACACGTGGGCGGCGCGCTCGCCCTTTGGCGCCAACAAGGCGATGGCCTTCGTGCCGTCCGATCGCAGCTGGCACGGCTTCGAGCCCCGCCCGATCACCGGCGTTCGCAAGTCGCTGATCATCAACTACGTGACGAACGACTGGCGCGCGCGGGAACAGCTGAGCTTCCCGACGGAGCCCGTGCGGCAGGGGTGAGACAACAGGAGTCTCTCTACGGGAGCCTGCCGCCTTGAGTCCGGGGTGTCTTAAGCCGCCCGCGGCTCAAATCGCTTCACGTTCGCGGCGACGTCTTTCGCTCGCACTCTGGACAGGTCGTAGTTGACCTGCATGCGGAGCCAGGTCTCGGCGGTGCTGCCGAGCGCGGCCTCCAGCTTCACGGCCATCTCCGGCGAAACGGCGCTCGTGCCCGCAAGCACCTTGTGAAGCTGCTGGCGCGTGATGCCGAGGCCCCGCGCGGCTTCGCTGATGCTGATGCCGAGGTCATCGAGGTTGAGCCCGACCACCTCACCGGGGTGCATGGGGCTCTTCATCTCGGCCATTTTCGTCTCCAATCAATGATAGTCGACCAGATCGACATCGAACGCCCAACCATCCTCAAAACGAAAGACAATTCGCCAGTTGGCGCGAACTGTAACTGACCACAATCCTTTGAGATCACCGGTCAGCTGGTGCAGCCGGAACATCGACTGGTTCATGCCTTCGATTTGATTTGCAGCGTGCAGGGTGGTCAAGATGGCTCGGATCTTTACAACATGCTCTGGATTGACGCCGCGAACATTGTCGTCTTCGAAAAGCTGCCTTAGCCCCTTGTGCCTAAAGCTGCCGATCATGTCTCACCGGTGGTCTGTCGGTATGTAAACTGATAGTTTACGACTGTCAACCATCAATTGACACAGTCTGTGGCTTGCCGAGCGGCTGGAGCCGACGCTCCGCGCTGTCGCGCAAAGCCTGACCCTACGCCCTGTAATTCTGCCCCCGCTCGGTGAACCGCGCGTTCTCCTCCCGCAGCTTGGCCGCCGCCTCGTCGTAGAGGAACGGCAGGAAGGCGTAACGCCTGCCGGCCGTGACCTTCGAGACGGCGTGCAGCAGCGAGCAGGAGAAGACCACCGCGCCGCCGGCCGGCGGCTTGTAGGTGCGCGGGCCGTATTCGGGGAAGGAGACCTCGCCGCCCTCGTAGTCGTCCGACAGGAGCACCGAGACGGCGAAGCGGCGGTGGGCCGTGCCCCTCGTGGTGTTGTCGCGGTGGGCGCGGAAGTGGCCGCCGTCCTCGGCCGCGTAGCAGGCGACGATGTAGCGCTCCATCCGCGTGCAGGTGAACTGGTGCGCCTTTGCGATCTCCGGGATCACCCGGCGGACGATGCGGGCGCGGGCGGCGGCGGTGAGGTCCTTGTCCTTGATGAGGACGTCCTTGCGCCGTTTGTGGCCGGGATTGACGATGCCGACGGTCTTGCCGTCGCGCTCCACCATGTAGCCGGACTCCTCCCCGCCCTGGCTCTCGTAGAGGTCGATCAGCGTCCGGCAGAAGGCGGGCTCGAAGACGCGCGGCAGTACGAGCACCGGGGCGGGGATGTCGAAGCCGGCGTGGCGCTCGGGCGGCGGCAGGGCGGCGACGTAGTCGAGGAGGGGGGCGTTGTCATCCGCCAGCGGCGCGACGTGCATCACCCGCAAGGTCGGGTCGAGCACCACGAAGAAGCGGCGGACCGGGAAGCGGCCGGCGCCGGGCTCGGCGTCCTTCGGGATGGCGCCATAGAGGCGGCTCACGGTGCCGTCGAAGTCGAGGAAGAAGCGGGTGCCGGGATAGCGCTCCCTGAGGCGCCCCTCCTGCTCGTCGCGCGGGTCGATGGTGACGCCGAAGAAGCTCGCGTGGACGTCGTCGAAGAGGTCCGGCCGGGCGGCCGCGGTGGCGAGGGCGGCGCGCCCGAGGGCGTCGGAGGCGGAGGCGAAGAAGCAGAGGACGATGTAGCGGCCGCCGACGGTGTCGAAGGCGTAGGCCGGGTTCGTCAGCGTGCGCTGGTCGAACCACGGCGCCGGATCGCCGGGGGCGACGATGGCGAAAGGGCGCTGGGCAGGCACGGCCGGCGCGGCGGCCTCGGTGGGCGGTGTCGCGGCCGTCTCCGTCATGCCAGCCAAGCCTCGCGCGTCGGTCGCGGCGGGGGTCAGCCCGCCTTGCGGAAGGGGTTCAGCTTCTTCACCACCGTCGAGATGCGGTGGCGGCGCTGCTCGTAGGCGACGACGTCGGCGTCCGTCACCCAGTTCATCTGGATCGCCCGCCGCTTGCCGTCGAAGGGCTCGTGGCCGTGCCAGGACGTTTCTGAGCGGCGGAAGACCAGCAGCGTGCCGCCGTGCGGGGGCACTTCGGCGACGTAGTCGTCGAGATCGGTGCCGTTGCGGAGGATGCGCAGGCGGCCGCCGTCGGCGTCCCAGGCCTCGTTCAGATAGAGGAGGACGGTGATGATCTTCGTCTTCGAATCCGTGTGGATCTTGCCGTCGCTTGCCCGGCACCAGCCGCGCACGGTGTACATGGTCGGCCGGCCTGTGAGGTCGATGTCGAACTTCGTCTCGATCGCCTTCCGGAAGGCGGGGCCGTCGAGCTCGGCCATGAGGGCAGCGAAGCGGCCGCGGATGGTGAGCTCGGACGGCGGGTGCGAGCCGGGGCCGGGCACCTCCGGATAGTCGGCGAGGACGCCCGGCAGCGCCTCGGGGCGGACGAAGGCGGGCACGACCAGATGGTCGTAGGGGTCGATGGCGAGCGGCGTCGCCGCGAGGGCGGCCATGTCGAGGAAGCCGCCGGCATCGGCGGCGGTCGGGCGGGCCTCGGCGGAACGGTGATCGGTCGAAAGGGTCATCAGCGCGCGCGGGGCGATCCCGCTCCTCCGGTCGTGGGGCCGCCGGGAGTTCGTGCCGGCAGTGGCGTGGCGCACCGCACCTCGCCTCAAAAGGCGGCGACCCTGTGGCCGCGGGCCGCCAGCAGCGCCGCGATGCGGGCTGCGATCACGGCGTTGGCATTTAAGGGCTCATAGGTCCAGCGGGCAAGGGAGCCGTCGGCGGCTGCGGCCGTGGCGAGGGCGGCCTCGTCGAGCCACCGCATCGCGCCGGCGCGGACCATGGCGGCGTGGAAGGTGGCGAACTTCGCGGTGCCACCGGCAAGCGGGAAGGCGTAGACCGGCGTGCCGGTGAAGGCGGCCTCGCCGAGCATGTTCACCGAATCGCAGGTGACGACGAGGGCGTCCGCCCCGCCGAGGATGCCGAAATAGGGGTTCTCGCCGCTCGCCCCGTCCCACAGCCAGGCCCGTTCCGCCGGCAGGGCGGCGGAAAGGGCAGCCGCGAGGGCGGCGCGGCTCTCCGCCGGGGTGCGGCGCGAGGGGGTGGCGACGACGCTGCCGCCGGTGCGCAGCGCCAGCGACGCGAGCGCCTCACCGAGCCGCGTCGCCTCCTCCGGCGTGAAGGCGTAGGCGCCGCTCGCCCCGCCGACGATGCCGCCGATCCACGGCCGCGGCGGGGCGCCGAGGCGGGCCTCGAGGGCCGCGGCCCCGGCGGCGAGGCGGGCGCGCGTCAGGGTGTTCGGCGAGGTGAGGGTGGTGAGCACGTTCGGCCCGGCGAGGCCGTCGTGCTCGTTCGTCCACACGACGTCGAACCAGGCGATCGGCGCCACCGGGTTCTGCAGGCAGACGACGAGGGTGCGGCCGGCCGAGCGGCGACGGATCATCCGCGCATAGGGGATCGCCTGGCGGCCGGAGACGACGAGGAGGTCCGGCCACGGCGGGGCGATGGCTGCATTCGGCGCCGCCGGCCCCCACGGGGCGAGCCATCGCCACGGCGCCGTCGGGTCGACGCGCTTCACCACCGGCGAGAGCCCGAGCGCCTCGACGACGCCGATGCACTGAACCTCGTGGCCGATGCTGCCGGGCGTGAGGGCCCAGGCGGAGGCGGGTGCGGTCGGGGAAGGGGAGGGAGAGGAAATCGGGAGGCCGCCGTGGACGTGGAACCCGCAACGGCGTTAGGCCCGCCGGTCGCGGGGGTCAAGCTTCGGGCGAGGCGGAGCGGGCCCGACGAAAGAATCTGTCGCGTCGCGGTTCGAATCCGCAGGCGTGCGTGCTACAGCGGGGGCGCTTTCGAACCCCCTTTCTCCGGCCGCCGTCCGCGGCCACCTGCGACGAGGATGCCGTGAAGGTTCGTCTCGACGCGATCGACTGGCGGATCCTCCGCGAGTTGCAGAACGACGGCCGCATCACCAACGTCGAGTTGTCGAAGCGGGTCGGCATCTCGGCGCCGCCGTGCCTGCGCCGTGTGCGGGCGCTCGAGGAGGCGGGCATCATCCTCGCCTACCGGGCGCTGCTCGACGAGAAGCAGGTGGGCTTCGATGTCGCCGCCTTCGCGTTTGTCGGGCTGCACTCCCAGGCGGAGCCGGACCTCGTCGCCTTCGAGGAGCGCGTCCGGGCCTGGCCAGTGGTGCGGGAGGCGTGGATGCTGTCGGGCGAGATTGACTTCGTGCTGCAGTGCGTTGCGCCGAATCTCAGGGCCTTCCAGGACTTCGTCATCGGCGAGCTGACCTCGGCGCCGAACGTCGCGAGCGTCCGCACCGCGCTGACGATCCGCCAGTCGAAGAACGCCCCCTCCGTGCCGATCGGCGACGAGGCGTAAGTGGAGGCGACGCGCCGAAGTACGCGGGCAAGTGGCAAACGGATGGCAAAATTCCCAAGTTTCACGTGATTGTTATAGTGCGCGTTGACTTCGGGGACCCAACCGGTAAGGGTCTGACGCCCCGTACTAATCGAAGGTTGCGACGCCGGTCGCCGATGGGTGCCGGCTGCGCATGCTTGGGTCGCTTGGGGAGGCGCCCCGGCTGCGGAGTGGGATCTTTGGGCAGTGTATCGACATTGACGCGGGCGCGACCGATGGGGTTGCGTCAGCTGACACCCCTCGACAGAGCCGCGTCCTCATGCCGATAAGCGCAGAGCCCGGCTTGCAGCCCGTGACGGCGGATCTGCCCGGGCGGCAGTCGCGCGGGGAGGGCTACCGGCTTGCGGGGCGGCCCGTCTCGGCGATGCCGGTGGTGCCGGCCGCCGACGTGATGACGGCGCGCTCCGAGGACCGCCTGATCCTCTGGTACCAGCCGAAGATCGATGTGGCGACGCGGACGCTGGCGGGCGCGGAAGGCCTTCTGCGGCTCGTCGATCCGGATCGCGGCGTGCTCGGTCCGGCGTCCTTCCTGCCGAACCTCACCGGCATCGACATGGCAGTGATCACGGCCTTCGTGGCGGAGCGGGCGATCGCCGACTGGCTGCGCTTTGCCGAGGCCGGCGAGATCGTCCGCCTGTCGATCAACGCGCCCCCCTCGACGCTCGAGACCGCCGACCTGCCGGAGCTCTTCGGCCTCATCCGGCCGCGCCACCGCGACTGGCCGGGGCTGACGGTGGAGATGACCGAGGCCGAGATCATCGGCAGCCTCGAGGCGGTAAACGACGCCATCCATCGCATGACGCAGCAGTCGATCTCGATCTCGATCGACGATTTCGGCGCCGGCTATTCGTCGCTGGCGCGCCTCAAGGAAGTGCCGTTCTCGGAGATCAAGATCGACCGCGGCCTCATCCGCGGCTGCGACCGCGACCCCGGCATCCGCTATTTCCTGAAGGCCGTCCGCGACTTCGCCCACTATCATGGGGCGCGCGTGGTGGCGGAGGGCGTAGAGACGAAGGGCGAGTTCCGCGTCGTCGCGGACCTCGGCATCGACGAGGCCCAGGGCTTCCTGTTCGCCCGGCCCATGCCGCCCGAGGAGTTCCTGCAGGCGATCCGCCGCGCGACGTGGTTCGACTAGGCAGCGCCTGATCCGACCAGGGAACGCCTGGTTCGACTAGAGAACCCGCCGGCACGGCGATGCAGCCTTCGCGGCGCCCCGCGAGGCGCCGCCGCGATGTCTCACCTACAGGTCGGCAGGAGAGATGAGCGGCCGCCGCCTCAGGCGTTGGCGGCGATGAACTTCACCGCGACGATCTCGAAGGAGCGGGCGCCGCCCGGTGCCACGACTTCGACCTGGTCACCGACGCGCTTGCCGATGAGGGCGCGGGCGATCGGCGAGGAGATCGAGACGCGGCCCTGCTTCACGTCCGCCTCGACGTCGCCGACGATCTGGTAGACCTTCTCCTCCTCGGTGTCCTCGTCGACGAGGCTCACCGTGGCGCCGAACTTCACCGTGTCGCCCGAGAGCTTGGAGACGTCGATCACCTCGGCGCGCGAGATCTTGTCCTCGAGCTCGGCGATGCGGCCCTCGTTGTGGCTCTGGGCTTCCTTGGCGGCGTGGTACTCGGCGTTCTCCGACAGGTCGCCGTGGGAGCGCGCCTCCGAGATGGCGGCGATGATGCGCGGGCGCTCGACCGAAGTCCGATGCTTGAACTCCGCCTCGAGGGAGGCGAAACCGGCGGCCGTCATCGGAACCTTTTCCATCGACCTTCAGACCCTCACGTCCGCCGCGGACCAGGGTCCACGGCAAAAGCCATCACAGGCGGTCTGCCCCTTGGGAGCAGGCCACCGCCCAAAGTCTCATACGGCCGCGGTGAAGTAGGATTGCAGCGGACGGACTTCAAGCTCTCCGCTGCTCCAGGCCTCGATCCCCCAAGCCGCGGCGACCGCACCGGCGACGGTCGTGTAGTACGGCACACGGTGCTGAAGGGCCGCTCGCCGGAGCGACCGGCTGTCCGCCAGCGCCTGGGCGCCTTCCGTCGTGTTGATGACGAGTTGCACGCCGCCGTTGGTGATAGCATCGACGATGTGCGGCCGGCCTTCAAGCACCTTGTTGATCTTGGCGCAGGGCACGCCGTGGTCGGCGAGATAGCGCTGCGTGCCGCTCGTCGCGACGATGTGGAAGCCCTGTTTCGCCAGGAGTTTGGCGGCCGGCAGGATGCGCGGCTTGTCGCCGTCGCGCACCGAGATGAACACCGTGCCCTCGGTCGGCACGGGCGTGCCGGAGCCGATCTGCGACTTGGCGAAGGCTTCCGGGAAGTCGCGGGCGATGCCCATGACCTCGCCCGTCGAGCGCATCTCCGGCCCGAGGATGGTGTCGACGCCGGGGAAGCGGGCGAAGGGGAACACCGCCTCCTTCACCGCCACATGGTCGAGCGCCTTCTTCGTCAGCCCGAAGCTCGCGAGGCTCTCGCCCGCCATGACGCGGGCAGCGATCTTGGCGAAGGGCACGCCGACTGTCTTGGCGACGAACGGCACGGTGCGCGAGGCGCGCGGGTTCACCTCGAGGACGTAGATGACGCCGTCCTTGAGGGCGAACTGAACGTTCATCAGGCCGCCGACGTCGAGGGCGAGGGCCATCGCGCGGGTCTGGCGTTCGAGTTCGGCGATCGTCTCGGGCGTGAGCGAGCGCGGCGGCAGCGAGCAGGCGCTGTCGCCCGAGTGGATGCCGGCTTCCTCGATGTGCTCCATGATCCCGCAGACGAAGACGTCCTTGCCGTCGCAGAGGGCGTCGACGTCCACCTCGATGGCGTCGGTGAGGTAGCGGTCGAAAAGGAGCGGCGTCTTGCCGAGCACCGTGTTGATCTGGCCGGTCTTGTCGTTCGGATAGCGCGCCTTGACGTCCGGCGGCACCAGCGCCGGCAAGGTACCGAGCAGGTAGTCGGAGAACGTCGCCTCGTCGCGGATGATCTCCATCGCGCGGCCACCGAGCACGTAGGACGGGCGCACCACGAGCGGGAAGCCGAGCTCCGCCGCGACGAGCCGGCTCTGCTCGACCGAATAGGCGATGCCGTTCATCGGCTGGCGGAGGCCGAGCTTGTCGAGAAGGCGCTTGAAGCGGTCCCGGTCCTCGGCGAGGTCGATGGCGTCCGGCGAGGTGCCGAGGATCGGGATCCCGGCCGCCTGCAGGCCCTCGGCGAGCTTCAGCGGCGTCTGGCCACCGAACTGCACGATGACGCCCACGAGTTCGCCCTTCGACTGCTCGACGCGCAGGATCTCGAGCACGTCCTCCACCGTCAGCGGCTCGAAATAGAGGCGGTCCGAGGTGTCGTAGTCGGTCGAGACCGTCTCGGGGTTGCAGTTGACCATGATCGCCTCGAAGCCCTGGTCGCGCAGGGCGAAGGCGGCGTGGCAGCAGCAGTAGTCGAACTCGATGCCCTGGCCGATGCGGTTCGGGCCGCCGCCGAGGATCACCACCTTGCGGCGGTCCGACGGCCGCGCCTCGTCGGCGAGCGCGCCGGCGAAGGGCGTCTCGTAGGTCGAGTACATGTAGGCCGTCGGGGCGGCGAACTCGGCCGCGCAGGTGTCGATGCGCTTGAAGGCCGGGTGGACGCCCCTGGCCGCGCGGCGGGCGGCGACCTCCGCCTCCGTCATCCCGGCGAGGCGGGCGAGGCGGGCGTCGGAGAAGCCCATCGCCTTCAGCGACCTGAGGCCCGCGGCGGTCGGCGGCAGGCCGTGGGCGCGCACCTTCGCCTCGGTGTCGACGATCGCCTGGATCTGCTCGATGAACCACGGGTCGATGCGGCAGGATTCGATGATCTGCGCATGGTCGACGCCGAGCCGGAGCGCCTGGGCCACCTTCAGGATGCGGTCCTGGGTGGGAACGGCCAACGCCGCCCGGATGGCGTTCTTGTCGTCGCCGAGGCCGAGGCCGGGGATCTCGATCTCGTCGAGGCCGGTGAGGCCGGTCTCGAGGCCCCGCAGCGCCTTCTGGAAGGATTCGGCGAACGTCCGGCCGATCGCCATCACCTCGCCGACCGACTTCATCGAGGTGGTCAGCACCGGGTCGGCACCCGGAAACTTCTCGAAGGCGAAGCGCGGGATCTTGGTGACGACGTAGTCGATCGTCGGCTCGAAGGAGGCGGGCGTGGCACCGCCGGTGATGTCGTTCTCGAGCTCGTCGAGCGTGTAGCCGACGGCGAGCTTCGCCGCGACCTTGGCGATGGGGAAGCCCGTCGCCTTGGAGGCGAGCGCCGAGGAGCGCGACACGCGCGGGTTCATCTCGATGACGATGAGCCGGCCGTCGGCCGGGTTGACGGCGAACTGCACGTTCGAGCCGCCGGTCTCCACCCCGATCTCGCGCAGCACCGCCAGCGAGGCGTCGCGCATGATCTGGTATTCCTTGTCGGTGAGCGTCAGCGCCGGCGCGACGGTGATCGAATCGCCGGTATGCACGCCCATCGGGTCGATGTTCTCGATCGAGCAGATGATGATGCAGTTGTCGTCCCGGTCGCGGACGACCTCCATCTCGTACTCCTTCCAGCCGAGCACCGATTCCTCGATCAGCACCTCGTTGGTCGGGGAGGCGTCGACGCCGCGCTCGACGATCTCGATGAACTCGGCCTTGTTGTAGGCGATGCCGCCGCCGGTGCCGCCCATCGTGAAGGAGGGGCGGATGATCGCCGGCAGGCCGATGATGTCGAGGGCCGGCAGCGCCTCGGTCAGCGAATGGGCGAGGATCGAGCGGGGCGTCTCGAGGCCGATGCGCTTCATCGCCTCGCGGAAGAGCTCGCGGTCCTCCGCCATGTCGATCGCCTCGGCGGTGGCGCCGATCATCTCGACGTCGAAGCGCTCGAGCACGCCCATGCGGCGCAGCGACAGGGCGGTGTTGAGGGCGGTCTGGCCGCCCATGGTCGGCAGCAGGGCGAAGCCGCCCTTCACCTTCGGCCGCTCGACCTCGATGATGCGGGCGACCACGTCCGGCGTGATCGGCTCGATGTAGGTGGCGTCGGCGAGCTCCGGGTCCGTCATGATCGTCGCCGGGTTCGAATTCACCAGGACGATCCGATAGCCCTCTTCCTTCAGGGCCTTGCAGGCCTGGGTGCCGGAATAGTCGAACTCGCAGGCCTGGCCGATGACGATCGGGCCGGCACCGATGATGAGGATGGTGTCGATATCGGTGCGTTTCGGCATGGGATCCCGTGGCCGTGCGCGCACCGCCCGTCGCGGCTCTCCGCCGGCGCGGTCGGTGCGGTCATGAAGGGGAGCCGTGAGGCTCGCGGGCTTATAGGGGAAACGCCCGGGCTCTGGAAGGGTGTTGGCGACCGTCCCGGAGCGTTCTCAGGCGGCCGGACCGGCCTCGCCGGCCGGTGGCGGCGCGTCGGAAAGGCGGGAGACCGACACGCCGTCGAAATCGGCGACGCCCTGGGCGAGGGCCGCACAGGCGAGGCGGACGGTCTTCGGGATCACCACCGGCTTCCCGTCGCGCTTTCCCTTCTCGTAGTACTGGATCATTCGCTTCTTCAGGCCGAGCCGCTCGGCGGCGTCCCGCTGCTTCAGGCCGAGAGCCTTGCGCCAGGCGCGGAACTGCTCCGGCGCCATCACCTGCTCGTCGTCCACCGTGTCCTCGTCGTCCAGCCGAGGTGCCATCGAACAATTCCTCATCTCAGGGATCGGGCTCCGGCGACGGCGCCCGGACGCCCCCTAGCACGGGCCGTGGGCCAGCTGCCACGCAAAAAGGCGCGCTGATTGCGCTTTTGGGGTTGAATGCGACGCACAAGGTGCGCATATTCCCCCTCAGGGCGCACGGAGTGCTGCTTCCTTGTTTCCGGCAGGTGCGCCGAAACCTGGTCGAAGCACCCAACTGGAGGCCCTGCGATGCTGAACACGCTCATTCTCGCGCGTGCCGTCACCGTCGACGAGCGGCTGGACGGCAGCCATGCTCCGTCCGAGGGCCGGATCGCCGCGACCGCGGGCTGGCCGCTGCCACGCTGGCTGCGCGCCCTGTTCGCCTGACCCGCTCGACGTCCGCGCCCGTCGGGGCGGACCTCGCGGTCAGGCGGGGCATGGGGTGCAGGGGCGCCGCGGCGGGAACGTTGCGGCGCCCCTTCGCATGTCGGGGCGTGCACACGGCAACGCCTCGACACCCGCGTGGGAACCTTATCGCCGCGCCGGCGTCTGTTATGCTGCCGGAAGTGCCCGATGGCGGGCCGCGGCGCGGGGATGCGGCACATGCGGTGGCAGGGTCGGCGGGAAAGCCAGAACGTCGAGGATCTGAGGGGCTCCGGCGGCAGCCGGGGCGGATTTCCCGGCGGCTTCGGTCGCGGCGGCGGCGGTTTCCGCCTGCCGACCGGCGGTGGCCGCGGACCCGTGATGGGGGGCGGCCGCATCAGCATCTGGATGCTCCTGATCGTCGGGGTGGTGCTGTGGTTCATGGGCATCAATCCGCTCGTTCTGCTCGGCATCGACACCAGCCCGATGGTGGAGCAGTCGCAGCCGCGGGCGCCGGCCCCGGGCGGGCAGGCGGGTGGCGGTGGCCAAGTGGCGACCGGACCGGCGCTTTCGCCGGGAGCGGGCGGCGGGGGTGCACAGACCGCCGACGAGATGAAGCGGTTCGTCTCCGTCGTGCTGGCCGAGACCGAGGACGTCTGGCGGGACCTGTTCGAGACGGCCGGTCGCCGCTACCAGGACCCGACGCTGGTGCTGTTCTCCGGCGGCGTGTCTTCGGCGTGCGGGTTCGCGAGCTCGGCGAGCGGGCCGTTCTACTGCCCGGGCGACAGCAAGGTTTATCTCGACACCGAGTTCTTCGACGAGCTCGACCAGCGCTTCGGGGCCCCGGGCGACTTCGCCCAAGCCTATGTGATCGCCCACGAGGTCGGGCACCACGTGCAGAACCAGATCGGCGTGCTGCCGAAGTTCCACCAGATGCGGCAGCGGATGAGCGAAGCGGAGGCGAACGCCATGTCGGTGCGCGTCGAACTGCAGGCCGACTGCTTCGCCGGCGTGTGGGCCCACTACACCAACCAGAAGGGCCTGCTCGAGGCGGGTGACGTCGAGGAGGCGCTGAACGCCGCCCAGCAGATCGGCGACGACACCCTCCAGAAGCGCATGCAGGGCTATGTGGTGCCGGAAAGCTTCAACCATGGCACCTCGGCCCAGCGTCAGCGCTGGTTCAACACCGGCTACGAGAGCGGCCGGGCCGACGCCTGCGATACCTTCAAGACCGACGCACTCTGAGGCCACGCTCTCGCGCGCGGCCGTTGCGGCCGCACGCCGCCGGGGGACGGCTTGCCGGCCGCCCCCACGGCGGCGTAAGTCGCTGCGGCTGGAGACGGAGGGCCGTGGCGATGACCGACGATGCCGTGGGGGCGCTCGCCCGCAGCCTGCTCGATGCCGGCGTGGACAGCCTGACGGCGCGCGAGCGCAAGGTCATCCAGAACATCGTCGAGCGGCGCTCGGTTTCGCGCAACGTCAACACCCAGTTCGACGAGCAGTTGTCGTTGGGCGACCGTCTCGCCGACAAGGTCGCGGCGGTCGGCGGCTCCTGGGCCTTCATCATCGGCTTCTCGGCCGTGATCGTCGTCTGGATCGTGCTCAACTCGCTGCTGCTGGCGCAGTGGGGCGAGCCGTTCGACCCCTACCCGTACATCTTCCTCAACCTGATGCTGTCGATGCTGGCCGCCATCCAGGCGCCGGTCATCATGATGTCGCAGAACCGCCAGGCCGAGAAGGACCGCCTCGCGGCGGCCCACGACTACGAGGTGAACCTCAAGGCCGAGATCGAGATCATGGCGCTGCACGACAAGCTCGACCAGCTGCGCACCGAGCACATCGCCTCGCTGGTGACCCGAATCGACGACCTCCTGCTCGAGCGGCGCTCCGGCGGGGCGCCGGGACCGGCCTGATAGGTCGGCGCCGCCGGGCCGCCGCCGTCACTCGCGCTCGGGTAGCGTCTCCTCGCCCTTGGCGGCGCGGATGAGGTTGACGAAGCGGGTGAACAGATAGTGGCTGTCACGCGGGCCGGGCGAGGCCTCGGGGTGGTACTGCACCGAGAACACCGGCTTGTCCTTCAGGCGGATGCCGCAGTTCGAGCCGTCGAACAGCGACACGTGCGTCTCCTCGACCTCCGCCGGCAGGCTGCCGCGCTCGACCGCGAAGCCGTGGTTCATCGAGGTGATCTCGACCTTGCCGGTGGTGTGGTCCATCACCGGGTGGTTCGCGCCGTGGTGGCCCTGGTGCATCTTCGCCGTGGTGCCGCCGAGGGCGATGCCGAGCATCTGGTGGCCGAGGCAGATGCCGAACACCGGCAGGCCGGCGTCGACGACGCCGCGGATCGCCGGCACGGCATACTCGCCGGTCGCGGCCGGATCGCCCGGGCCATTCGACAGGAAGACGCCGTCCGGCTGGTGCCTGAGGATGTCCTCGGCGGTGGCGGTCGCCGGCACGACGGTGACGCGGCAGCCCTGGTCGGCGAGGAGCCTCAGGATGTTGCGCTTGATGCCGTAGTCGACGGCGACGACGTGGTGGCGCGGCGCCTCCTGGCGACCGTAGCCGCGGTTCCACGCCCAGGAGGTCTCCTCCCAGGAATAGGTCTGCCGGGCGCTGACGTCCTTGGCGAGGTCGAGGCCGACGAGGCCCGGCCAGGCCGCCGCCTCAGCCTTCAGGGCCGGCAGGTCGAAGACGCCGTCGGGAGAATGGGCGATGACGCCGTTCGGCATCCCCTTCTCGCGGATGAGATTGGTGAGGGCGCGGGTGTCGACGCCGGAGAGGCCGATGATGCCGCGCGTCGCGAGCCAGCGATCGAGCCGGCGCATCGCCCGATAGTTCGAGGGCTCGGTCACCGCGGCGCGGACCACGCAGCCGCGGACCCCGACGACATCGGCCATCCCGACCGTCTCGACGTCTTCCTCGTTGGTGCCGACGTTGCCGATGTGCGGGAAGGTGAAGGTGACGATCTGGCCCGCATAGGAGGGGTCCGTCAGGATCTCCTGGTAGCCGGTCATCGCGGTGTTGAAGCAGACCTCGGCGACAGCGCTGCCGGTGGCGCCGAAGCCGGCGCCCTCGATCACCGTGCCGTCGGCGAGCACCAGGAGGCCGGTCGTGGGCGCTTCCTGCCAGCCCGGGATGGCGGGGGCATAGTCTTGCATGGCACGTCCCGAAGATTATCTACTGCCGCAAGGGCGCACGGCGGGCCGATGGCCGGCCGACATGGCAAGGGCGATACGGCAGAACGGCCGCCGATGCAACGTGCCGAGCACCGGACACGGCCCGGGACAGACGCCGGGCAGAGCCTGCGGCTTGAAACTTTGTCCACATCATGGCAGTTGACGCGAGGCGCGCGTCGCTCGGCCCAAAATTCAGGCGCCCCTGAAACGGTTGGATTTTCAAAGAGATGACCGACACCACCGGGTTTGCCAGCCCCACCGCTGCGCGCTATTCTGGCGCTGCTTCGGGACGAGGGGCGGAGACCTCCATGCGGGATCGGATCGCGGCCGCCCTGAAGGCCGCCGCCGATGCGGACGACAGGCGCCGTGCCTGCACCCTCCGCCTGATCGCCACCGCCGTGCGCGATCGCGATGGTGCAAGCCGGGATCGCGGCTGTGACGGCATCGGCGACGCCGACGTGCGGGCGCTGCTCCTGACGATGATCCGCCAGCGCGAGGAATCGGTTCGGGAATACGAGGAGAGCGGCCGTCTCGACCTCGCCGCCGAGGAGCGCCGCGAGATCGAGGTGATCCGCGAGTTCCTGCCGCCGCTGCTGGACGACGGCGCCATGCGCTCCGCCTGCAAGGAGGTGGTCGACGAGCTCGGCGCCCACGGCCTGCGCGACATCGGTCGCACCATGGCCCGCCTGCGCGAACGCTACGCCGACCGGATGGACTTCGGCCAGGCGAGCAGCGTCGTGAAGGACCTGCTGCGGTAGGGCGGGAAGCTGGGAGGGGCGGGCTCAGCCTGTCCGGGTACGTCGACGCTGCCGAACGTACTCCTTAAGGACCGCATTGATTCGCGACTGGTAGCCGGCTCCGCCAGACCGGAAGAAGTCGAGCACGTCGGCATCGATGCGAATGCTCACCGCAGTCTTCGCACGCGGCATGACCAACTCGGCCTTCGACCAGTCGACACCGGTGGGCACCGCCTCGGGATCGCCTGCGGCAGCGGAATCGATCTCGGCTTCGGTCAGCCGATCCAACCTGCTCCAGTCAGTCCTGCCCTTTGCCGGCGGCTCAGCCGAGCGATCGGTCATACGCTTGTCGCTCATCGGTTCTCGCCATCCTGACAGAGATCAAGCGGATCCGCCGTTTTCGCAGTGCAAAGACGATCGCGACCACCCGCTCCTTTAGCTTACCGAGGGCCAGGTAGCGCGCCTCGGAGTTACGCTCAGACGGACGGACAAGCATAGGCCCCTCAAAGCACGCGATCGCATCGATAAAGTCGATGCCGTGCTTATCCAAATTCGCCGCCCGCTTGGGCTCGTCCCACTCGAATCCTTCGGCGGCAGAAAGCGCCGCATCAACCTCTGACGGCATCCGAATATCCTACCGACTTTGCTCCTCGATGCGCCAAGGAAGCGCTCCTTCAAGGAACAGCCTGCGATCGAGCCTCCCTCCGGGAGACCTGAGATCACTGAGAGATTCAGGTTCGGCAGATGCGTCAGGTTCGGCAGATGCGTCGTCCCAATCCGGAACGTACCCCGGAATGGGAGCGTTACGTATATACAAATCGTCAGTATACGTCAATCGCACGGTCCGTGCGCTCTGGTCCAGCCGGGGGCAAAGAAGCTACCATGCCGCCATGCGCTTCCCGGAGCACCTTCTCGACGAGATCCGCACCCGCCTGCCGCTGTCGGAGGTGGTGGGCCGGCGCGTCACGTGGGACAAGCGCAAGTCGCAGCCGCTGCGCGGCGACCTGTGGGCGTGCTGCCCCTTCCACCAGGAGAAGTCGCCCTCCTTCCACGTCGACGACCGCAAGGGCTTCTACCACTGCTTCGGCTGCGGGGCGTCCGGCGACCACATCCGCTTCGTCATGGAGACGGAGGGCCTGTCGTTCCCCGAGACGGTCGAGCGCCTCGCCGGCGAGGCGGGCGTGCCGCTGCCGGCCCGCGACGCGGAGAGCGAGCGGCGTGACCAGCGTCGCAAGGGCCTCGCCGAGGCGGTGGAGCTCGCCGCCCTCTATTTCGAGCAGCGCTTCCGCTCCGGCGCCGGCCGCGAGGCGCGCGAATATTCCGAGCGGCGCGGCCTGACGCCGGAGACCCTGCACGCCTTCCGCATCGGCTACGCCCCCTCCGAGCGCGACGCCCTCAGCCGCCACCTCCTCGCCTCGGGCGTCGACGAGGCGACGATCGTCGAGGCGGGCCTCGCCGGCCGGCCCGAGGACGGGCGCAGCGTCTACGACCGCTTCCGCAACCGGCTGATGATCCCGATCCACGACGCCCGTGGGCGCGTCGTCGCCTTCGGTGGGCGGGCCCTGTCGCCGGGCCAGGAGCCGAAGTACCTCAACTCGCCGGAGACGCCGCTGTTCGCCAAGCGGGCGGTGCTGTTCAATGCCCACCGGGCCCGCGAGGCAGCGCACGTCACGGGCTCGGTGATCGTCGTCGAAGGCTATCTCGACGCCATCGCCGTCGCCCAGGCGGGCATCCGCGGCGTCGTCGCCACCCTCGGCACGGCCTTCACCGAGGACCAGATCAAGGCGCTCTGGCGCCTCGCCCCGGAGCCGGTGATCTGCTTCGACGGCGACGCCGCCGGCATCGGCGCCGCCCATCGGGCGATCGACCGCATCCTGCCGCTCGTCGAGGCCGGCCGGTCGTTCAACTTCGCCTTCCTGCCGGAGGGCAAGGACCCCGACGACCTCATCGCCGACGGCGGCTCGGCGCGCTTCCTCGCCGAGGTGAAGGCGGCGGCGCCGCTCTTCGACGTGATGATGGACCGCGAGCTCGCCGGCGCCCGCCTCGACACGCCGGAACGGCGGGCGGCCCTCGAGAAGCGGCTCGACGAGCTCGTCGGCACCATCCGCGACCCGCGCGTCTCCCGGGAGTACCGGGCTGCCCTGAAGCTTCGCCTCTCGGAGCGGCTGTGGCGGGGGCAGGGGGAGCGGGCGGTGGCCCGCGCCCGTGCCGGCACGCGCCCGCCCGATCCGGGCGGCGCCGCCTTCAGCGGCCCGCTGACGACGCCGCCGAAGGAACCGGGCGCCGTCGACCGCATCGTGCTCGGGCTGCTCGTCGAGCATCCCGGCCTCGTCGCCGCGCACTATGAGCGGATTGCCCACCTGCCGCTGCGCAACGAGCGCCACCGGGCCTTCCGCGACGCGCTGCTCGAGGCGGTGGCGGACGGCGCGCACACCGGCGGCGAGCACGAGGACGTCGCCCCGGGCGAGATCCTCGCCCGCCTCGACGGGCCGTTCTTCCAGGTCCTGCGCGAGGTGCACGGCGGCGGCCGGCAGCTGCGCCAGGCGTTCGGGCTGCTCAGCTTCCACCCGAGCCTCGATTTCGTCGAGCGCTACGTGCTGCTGCTCGTCGAGAAGATCGAGATCGCCGTGCTCTTCGAGGAGATCGAAGCGCTGACGCGGGCCGCCGGCGAGGCCATCGACGAGGAGACGTGGGAGCGCCTCCGGGCACTCAGCGCCGAGCATGCCCGCCGCGAGGCCGACTATCAGGCCGACGAGCGCTCCCTCGCCGACGAGGCCCGCAAGATCCGCGCCGCCTACGGCAGCGCCACCCCTCTCGGCATCGAGGCCGCCGGCGGCTGAGGCAACGCACCGGCGTCGCCCGGAGTCATTTGCCTGTCGCGACAAATATCGTAAGGGGCGGGCCCGACGGTTGCCGCGTGGGTCGCGGCGACCCCTCAGGTGCGCCCCTTCGTGGCACGGGGCTTGCGAGACGGGGCGTGATGAACCGAGCTTCCGAGGACCCCGTGCGCAAGACCGCCGCCGACATCGCCGCCGTCGAGATCGCTCCCGTCGAGACCGATCCCGACCAGCCGCTGAAGGACGACGTCCGCCTGCTCGGGCAGGTGCTCGGCGACACCATCCGCGAGCAGGAGGGCGAGGCGACCTTCGAGCTGATCGAGGCGATCCGCCGCCTGTCGGTCTCCGACCAGCGCCGGGCCGACCTTGCCGCCCGCCGCGAGCTAGACCGGCTGCTGACCCGCCTGTCGCCGGCCGAGACCGTCTCGGTCATCCGCTCGTTCAGCTACTTCTCCCACCTCGCCAACCTCGCCGAGGACTGCCACCAGCTGCAGCGCTGGACCCGCGAGGACGCCCTCGAGGAGGAGGTCCCCGGCAGTCTCAGTTTTTCATTCGCGCGCCTCGCGGAGGCGGGGATCGGGCCGGAGAAGGTGGCGCGGGCGCTGTCGCGCAGCTTCGTCTCGCCGGTGCTGACCGCCCACCCGACCGAGGTGCAGCGCAAAAGCACCCTCGACGCCGAGCGGGCCATCGCGGAGCTTCTCGCCGCCCGGCGGTCGCTGCGCGGGGCGCGCGGGCGGGCGGCCAACGACGCCCTCCTCAAGGCGCGCATCGTCCAGCTCTGGCAGACGCGGCTCCTGCGCTACACGCGCCTCACCGTCCGCGACGAGATCGAGAACGCCCTCGGCTACTACCGCACGACCTTCCTGAAGCAGATCCCGCGTGTCTACGAGGAACTCGAGCGCCACCTCGGCCGACCGGTCGCGCCGTTCCTGCGCATGGGCAACTGGATCGGCGGCGACCGCGACGGCAATCCGAACGTCACGGCCGACACGCTTCTGATGGCGGTGCGCCGCCACGCCGAAATCGTGCTCCGCCACTATCTCGTCGAGGTGCACGAGCTCGGCGCCGAGCTGTCGATGTCGCGCCGCCTCGTCGACTGCACCGCCGATCTCGTCGCCCTCGCCGACCGCGGCGGCGACGACAACACCCATCGCGAGGACGAGCCCTACCGGCGCGCCCTGACGGGCGTCTACGCCCGCCTCGCCGCGACGCTGTTCGCCCTCACCGGCACCGAGGCGCTCCGCCACGCGGTGGCGCCGTCGGCGCCCTACGAGGGGCCGGAGGCGTTCCTTGCCGACCTCAGGGTCATCGGGGAATCGCTCGAGCGCCACCATGGCGGGCCGCTCGTCGGGGTGCGGCTCGCGCCGCTCATCCGCGCCGTGGAGGTGTTCGGCTTCCACCTCGCCACCACCGACATCCGCCAGAGCTCCGACAAGCACGAGGCGGTGATCGGCGAACTCCTCGCGGCCGCCCGCCTCGAGCCGGACTATCCTGCGCTGTCGGAGGACGACAAGCAGGCGCTGCTGCTGCGGCTCCTGCAGGACCCGCGGCCGCTCAGGGTGCACGGCGCCGACTATTCCGAGCTCGCGGTCGGCGAGCTCGCCATCTTCGAGCTCGCCGGGCGGCTCCGCCGCGCGTTCGGCCGCGAGGCGATCCGCCACTACATCATCAGCCACACCGAGAGCGTCAGCGATCTCCTCGAGGTGCTTCTCCTGCAGAAGGAGTGCGGGCTGATGAGCCGCACCCTCGCGCCGGCTGACGCCTCGCTCGCCACGGTAGACCTCATCGTGGTGCCGCTGTTCGAGACGATCGAGGACCTTCGGGCCGCCGAGCCGATCATGCGGGCCTTCTACGACCTGCCGGGCATCGAGACGCTCGTGCGCAATTCCGGGGCCGAGCAGGACATCATGCTCGGCTACTCGGACAGCAACAAGGACGGCGGCTACTTCACCTCCAACTGGGAGCTCTACCGCGGCTCCACCGCTCTCGCCCGCCTGTTCGACGGCAAGCCCGGGCTGACCCTGCGCCTCTTCCACGGCCGCGGCGGCGCCGTCGGCCGCGGCGGCGGGCCGAGCTACCAGGCGATCCTCGCCCAGCCCCCGGGGACGGTGAAGGGCCAGATCCGCCTGACCGAGCAGGGCGAGGTGATCAACGCCAAGTATGCGAACCCGGAGATCGGCCGGCGCCACCTCGAGACGCTGACCGCCGCGACCCTCGAGGCGACGTTGCTCGCTCCCGGCGAGGCGGCGCCGGAGGCCTTCCTCGCGGCGGCGGCGGAGCTCTCGGAGCGCTCGATGAAGGCCTACCGCGGCCTTGTCTACGAGACCGAGGGCTTTGCCGACTACTTCTTCGCGGCGACGCCGATCGCCGAGATCGCCGAGCTCAACATCGGCTCTCGGCCCGCCTCGCGGAAGGCGAACCGCCGCATCGAGGATCTCCGGGCCATCCCGTGGAGCTTCTCCTGGGGCCAGAGCCGGGTGGCGCTGCCTGGCTGGTACGGGTTCGGCTCGGCCGTCGAGGGCTTCCTCGCGACCGACGAGGCCGAGCGGCTGCTGCTCCTCAAGCGGATGAGCAACGCCTGGCCGTTCTTCCGGGCGCTCCTGTCGAACATGGACATGGTGCTCGCCAAGGCCGACCTCGGCATCGCCCGCCGCTATGCCGACCTCGTCGCCGACAAGGCGCTGGCGGAGCGCATCTTCGCCGCCATCGAGGCGGAGTTCGACCGCACCCTGAAGGCCCTCGAGGCGATCACCGGCACGACGGAGCGTCTCGCCGACAACCCGACTCTCGCCCGCTCGATCGCCCACCGCTCGGCCTACATCGCGCCGCTCAACCATCTGCAGGTGGAACTCCTGCGCCGCTGGCGGGCAGGCCAAGTCGACGAGAAGGCCCAGCGCGGCATCCTCATCTCGATCAACGGCATCGCGGCGGGCCTCCGCAACACCGGCTGAAGCAGGACGGTGCGGACTTTGGCACGCCGGCACTCTGGAATGCCTTGCAGTTTTGCGGCGAGACGCTATCTAAGCGACCCGGCCGGATGGGACCTTCTCATCCGGCTCCGGGACGGACCGTCCGGGAATCGGCAGGTCCGGGCTTCAATCGCCACGGCGTGCGGGGGCGGAGCGGGAGATCGAGGCGCGACGGGGCGGTGACGCCTCGGCGCATTTATCGTTTGGCGGCGCCACGTCGCCCCGTCCCTTGTCTGGCCGCCCTCGCGAAGGGCCGTCGGACATCCGCGCGTGGCGGAACATTGGGCGGCACCCTACCTTTAGGTCGGGGAGGTGGCGCAAGGCTGGTGCGGCCGGGTCACCCTGCGGCCGCCGACGGGACGGCCGTCCGGCCCGCCGCAGAGAATAGAAACGACGACCTGGAGCATCACATGGCAGCCAAGGCGACCGAAACCGAGGAAGCCCCGGAGCCCGCAGCCGAGACGTCTGACGGGCCGCTGCTCGATCTTTCGGACGCCGCCGTCAAGCGGATGATCAAGCTCGCCAAGAAGCGCGGCTACGTGACCTACGACGAGCTGAACGAGGTGCTTCCCTCCGAGGAAGTCACGTCGGAGCAGATCGAGGACACGATGGCGATGCTCAACGACATGGGCATCAACGTCATCGACGCCGAGGAGGCCGAGGAGGCCGAGGCGGCGGACGCCGGCGGCGAGGAAGAGGGCGGCGAACTCGTCGAGGCGCAGCCGACGGCGGTCGCCCGCACGACGACGACCCGCGAGCCGTCCGAGCGCACCGACGATCCGGTCCGCATGTACCTGCGCGAGATGGGCTCGGTGGAGCTCCTGTCGCGCGAGGGCGAGATCGCCATCGCCAAGCGCATCGAGGCCGGCCGCGAGGCGATGATCGCCGGTCTCTGCGAGAGCCCGCTGACCTTCCAGGCGATCATCATCTGGCGCGACGAGCTGATCGAAGGTAAGATCCTCCTCCGCGACATCATCGACCTCGAAGCCTCCTATGCCGGCCCGGACGTCGAGCCGAAGGGCGACGGGGAAGGCGAGGGCGAGGACGGCGAGGCTCCCGCGCCGACGCCGGAGGAGAGCGAGGACGGCGAGGACGACTACGAGTCCAACGTCTCGCTCGCGGCGATGGAGACGGAACTGAAGCCGAAGGTGCTCGCCACCTTCGACGTCATCGCCGAGAACTACAAGAAGCTGCGCCGCCTGCAGGACCAGAACGTCGAGCAGCGCCTGCAGAACAAGCTGCTGTCGCCGAGCCAGGAGCGCCGCTTCAAGAAGTTCCGCGACGACATCGTCGCCGAGCTGAAGGAGCTGTCGCTCAACCAGCACCGCATCGACGCGCTGGTGGAGCAGCTCTACGACATCAACCGGCGGCTGATGGGCCACGAGGGCCGGCTGCTGCGTCTCGCCGAATCCTACGGCGTGTCGCGCGACAGCTTCCTGCGCGAGTATCAGGGCTCCGAGCTCGATCCGAACTGGACGCGGCGGGTGGCGAACCTCTCCGGCCGCGGCTGGCGCGAATTCGTCTCGCGCGAGGGCAACCGGATCCGGGAGCTGCGCCAGGAGATCCAGAACCAGGCGACCGAGACCGGCCTCGAGATCACCGAGTTCCGCCGCATCGTCCACATGGTGCAGAAGGGCGAGCGCGAGGCCCGGCAGGCGAAGAAGGAGATGGTGGAGGCGAACCTCCGCCTCGTCATCTCCATCGCCAAGAAGTACACGAACCGCGGCCTGCAGTTCCTGGACCTGATCCAGGAGGGCAACATCGGCCTGATGAAGGCGGTGGACAAGTTCGAGTACCGCCGCGGCTACAAGTTCTCGACCTACGCGACGTGGTGGATCCGCCAGGCGATCACCCGCTCGATCGCCGACCAGGCGCGGACGATCCGCATCCCGGTGCACATGATCGAGACGATCAACAAGATCGTCCGCACCTCGCGCCAGATGCTGCACGAGATCGGCCGCGAGCCGACGCCGGAGGAGCTCGCCGAGAAGCTGGCGATGCCGCTCGAGAAGGTGCGCAAGGTCCTGAAGATCGCCAAGGAGCCGATCTCGCTCGAGACGCCGATCGGCGACGAGGAGGATTCGCATCTCGGCGACTTCATCGAGGACAAGAACGCCATCCTGCCGATCGACGCGGCGATCCAGAGCAACCTGCGCGAGACGACGACGCGGGTGCTCGCCTCGCTGACGCCGCGCGAGGAGCGCGTGCTGCGCATGCGCTTCGGCATCGGCATGAACACCGACCACACGCTGGAAGAGGTCGGCCAGCAGTTCTCGGTGACGCGCGAGCGTATCCGCCAGATCGAGGCGAAGGCGCTGCGCAAGCTGAAGCACCCGAGCCGCTCGCGCAAGCTGCGCAGCTTCCTCGACAACTGACGCGTCCGCCCGCCGGTCCGGCGGGCGGTGCCACTGCGCAGCGGAGCGACGATGTCCTTCCTGAAATCCCTGTTCGGGCTCGGCGGCAAGGGGGAGAGCGGCGGCGATCCGGCGGCGGCGAAGGCCGTGAAGGAGATCGAGCACAAGGGCTTCACCGTCCGCGCCGCGCCCTTCCAGGAGGGCGGCCAGTACCAGACGGCGGGCAGCGTCGTGAAGGTGGTCGACGGGGTGGAGAAGGAGCACCGCTTCATCCGCGCCGACCGCTTCGCCTCGATCGACGCCGCCGCCGACGTGGCGCTCGCCAAGGGCCGCCAGATCATCGACGAGCAGGGCGAGAAGATCTTCCGCGACCAGGGCTGAGGACGCCCCGTCGACCGCTGCCGGACGCCGGGATCGCACCGAGGCCGGCGACCCGCGTCTGGATACCCGAGTTCGGCGAGCCGAATTCGGCGTCGCGAACCCCGCGGCGCGGATGCGGCTCCCAGCGGGTGGGCAGAGCGAGCTGGGATCGTCGCGGATGCCGACCGTCGGGCCCGAGGGCTTGACTGGGCGATCTGCCCGTCGCCGCGCGCTTGCGCTATGATCCCCCCATGAACGTCGTTGCCGGTGTCTTCGAGACCGTGGGTGCGACGCCCGTCAGCCGGGCGGCGGAGGGCTTGGCTCGCCGTGCGTTCACCATCGTGGACCTCGAGAAGATGGTCGCGGCGGGGCTGATCGATCCAGACGAGCGGCTCGAACTGATCGGCGGGGAGATCGTGCCGATGTCGCCGAAGGGGAACCGGCACGAGGCGCTCAAGGCGGCTCTCAACTTTGTCTGGGGCAGAGCCTGCCCCGACGACTATGTGTTCATTCCCGAAACGGGATTGAGGCTGTCGGACACGACCTATCTGGAGCCCGACTTCATCGTCTACGACCGCAGCGTCGGTCTCGCCAACGTGCGCGGACCCGACGTCCTGCTGGCCGTCGAGGTGGCCGACTCCTCGCTCGATTACGACCTTCGCCGCAAGCCGCTGATCTATGCCGAGCACGGCGTGCGGGAGCTGTGGGTGATCAACGCCGCGGCGCGGACGGTCCACGTCCACATCGCCCCCGGCCCCGGGGGCTACGCCTTCGTGCGCGAGTATCGCGCCTGCGACCGGCTGGAGCCGACGGCGGCACCGCGCGATTTCGCTTTCGCCCTCGACAATCTGCCGAAGGTCTGAGGCGACACGCCGGATGGTGCGGCCGCCGTCTCAGGCGGCTGGTGCCGGGCGATCGAGGGCGAAGTCGTCGAACCAGTCCCGCCGCTCGCCGGCGATCTCCGCCGCCAGCATCCGCGAGGCCATGTAGCTGTAGGTGATGCCGTTGCCGCCGTAGCCGTAGGCGGCGAGGATGCGCGGCGCGCCGGGCACGGCGCCGATCAGCGGCAGGCCGTCGGTGGTTTCGCCGAACTCCGCCGACCAGGCGTGCGACAGGCGGTCGTGGCCGTGCGGCCAGAGCGCCTTCAGCTTGGCGCGGATGCGCTCGGTCTTCTCCGCCATCTTGCGCTCGCGGTCCGCCGCGTCGTCGGTCTCCTCGTCCTCGCCGCCGGCGACGATGCGGCCGTCGGCCGTAGTGCGGGCGTAGAGATAAGGCTCGGAGGCCTCCCAGATGAGGCAGCGCCCCGGCCAGAGGTCGGCGGGGTCCTGCGGCTCGGTGGCGAGGCACCAGCTCGAGACGACCTGGTGCAGATCGCTCGTCACGAACGGCGGCATCGCGTAGCCCGTCGCCAGCACGACGTGGCCGGCCTCCACCTGCCGGCCGCTGGCGAGCGCCAGGTGGACGGCGCGCGGACCGGCATCGTAGGCGACGACCTCGTCCTCGACGAGAATGGCGCCACGGGCGAGGGCGGTCCGCAGGACGCCCAGTGAGAGCCGCACGGGATCGGCCTCCGCCGAGCCGGGCGAGACGAGGGCGGCCGGTCGATGGAGGGCGAAGCGGTCGGCGAGGGTCTCCGCGTCGAGGAGCGCGCCCGGCAGGCCGGCCCGCTCGCGCGCCTCGTGTTCCGCGGTGAGGGTTCCGGGACCCGTCTCTCCGCCGGTGAGATAGAGCGTCGCGCGCGCCGTGAAGCCGCAGTCGATGCGCAAGCCGGCGGCGAGCCGCGCGAGGTCGGCGGCAGCGGCGTGGCTGCGCCGGTAGATGCGGGCCGCCCGCTCGAAACCGTAGAGGTCCGAGAGTTCGGTGAGCGAGCTGTCGAGCTCCCACTGCAGCATCGCGGTGCTGGCGGCGGTGCTGCCGCGGCCGGGGAGGGCGCGGTCGATCACCATGACGGAGGCGCCGGCCGCCGTCAGCGCCTCGGCGGCGAGCGAACCGGTGATGCCGGCGCCGACGACGACCACGTCGACCCGGCAGTCCTCGGCGAGGGGCCGGTGCGGCAGTGGAAACTGGCCGATCGACCACGGGGAGCGGCCGGAGCGCAGGCGACGGGTATCCCCGTCCTCGACGGCGAGATCGTCCGCGATGTCGGTCAGGCGCTCGGCTCCGCCGAGGGCGTCGAAGTCATGGCGCATGTGAAGATCCCCGCTGAGCGAGCGTGCAGCCCGCGACAGGCGCCGGCGCGGCACGCCGGTCGTCAACGTGGCGTGTCCCCGAGGGTTCCGGAGCGTCGCCGCGCCATGCCGTCGCGCCGCCGTCCGCCTGGCGGGTTGCGCGGGAGCGCCCGGGTGTGCCATCGGCTGTGGCGATGTCGACCGACCCCGCCACACCCCGTCCGATCACCGTCTATGTCGACGCTGACGCCTGCCCGGTAAAGGCGGAGATCTACCGGGTCGCCGAGCGGCATCGGCTGCCGGTGGCGGTGGTGGCGAACCAGCCGATCGCCGTGCCGCGGGAGGACTGGATCACCCGCGTCCTCGTCGGCGGCGGTCCGGACGCGGCGGACCACTGGATTGCCGAGCGGGCGGGGAAGGGCGACGTCGTCGTCACCGCGGACGTGCCGCTCGCCGACCGCTGCGTGAAGGCGGGAGCGTCGGTGATCTCGCCGACGGGCCGCGCCTTCACCGAGGCCTCGATCGGCATGGCGCTGGCGACGCGCAACCTGATGGACGACCTTCGCTCGGCCGGCGAGGTGACAGGCGGCCCGAAGCCCTTTTCCCCGCGTGACCGCTCCGCCTTCCTTTCCGCCCTCGACCTCGCGATCGTCCGCCTGAAGCGCGCCGGCTACGGCGCCTGAGCCCTCAGCGGATCGCCTTGATCAGCGCGGCATCCGGGAAGCACGTGGCGGCGAGCCCGTTCTTCGCCTGCCACATCCCGATCGCCGTTCGGGTCTTGAAGCCCACGAGCCCGTCGGCGCCACCGACATCGTAGCCGAGCGCCACGAGGCGCTGCTGCATCGTCCGGACGTCGCCGCGGCTGAAGCCGGCCTTGGTGCCCCAGGGCCCACGAATCCGGCCGTCGGCAGCGAGGCGGTCGGCGAGGTGGCCGACGAAGAGGGCGTAGAGGTCGGACTCGTTGTAGGTCTTCAGGACGTAGAAGTTCTGCGAGACGAGGAAGGCGGGGCCGAGCCGCCCCGCCGGCATCATCAGGAAGCGCGTGTCGCCCGCCTTCCCCGGCGGCGCCGCGCCGTCCACCCGCGTCACGCCCGCCTTCGTCCAGGCCGAGAGCGGATGGCCCTGCTCGGGGCCTTCGAGCGCGCAGGTGACACTGGCTGGTACCACCGCCTCGACGCCCCACGCCTCGCCGGGCCGCCAGCCGTGCGCCTTCAGGTAGTTGGCGATCGAGGCGAGGACATCCGGCACCGAGCGCCAGATGTCGCGGCGGCCGTCGCCGTCGAAGTCGACGGCGTAGGCGAGGTACTTCGAGGGCAGGAACTGCGGCTGGCCGAGGGCGCCGGCGACGGAGCTCTTCATCTCGGCGAGCGGGATATGGTCCCCCTCGAGGATCTCGAGGGCCGCGACGAGCTCCGGCAGGAACATGTCGCGCCGGGTCGCCATGAAGCCCTTGGTGGCGAGCGTGCGGACGGCGTTCTTCGGGATCGCCGCACGGCCATAGGCGGATTCGCGCCCCCAGATGGCGACGACGATCTCCTTCGGCACGCCGTAGCGCTGCTCGATTGCCGCGAGCGTCTTGCCCCACTCGCGCACGAGCGACCGGCCGCCCTTCACGAGCGGGGCGATCTTGTCCTCGGAAAGGTACCGCCCGGGGCTCTGGAACTCGGCCTGCCATTGCACCTGCGGCGGCTTCGGCGTCGTGCCGGGGGGCACGAGGTCCGGCAGCGTCCAGTCGAGGCTCACCCCGGCGAAGGCGGCCTGGAACGTCGCCTCCGACACCCCCTTCTGGCGCGCCATCGGCCACACCGTCGCCTGCAGCCAGTCGCGGAATTCCGCCTCCGCGCCCGCTTTCGACTGGGCGAATGCGGGCGCTGCGAAGGCGGCGAGGGCGACGGTCAAGACGAGGGCGGCGGTGCGAAGGGCGGCGAGCATGGCGATCCGGGCGGTTGGCGGGGCCGCCAGTGTCGCCGCGGGGGTGGAGGAGGGCAAGGGCGGGGGCGGGTTTGGGCTGTGAGGCAGTAGCGCCTGCGGCGCGTCCTTCCCCTGCCAGAGGGAGGGACAGGCGACTGCAGGTCGCCAGGGTGGGGCTCGTCAATCCGAACTGCGCGGACGGCGAGGTCAGTCTGTGATTCCCGGGCCCCACCCTGACCGCTGCGCGGTCGGTCCCTCCCCCTGGCAGGGGAGGGACCTGTCATGCCGCGGAGGGGCCGAGCGCCTTCCTTCAGACGTCCCGCCACCCGCCGCCGCGATCGGGCCGGTCCCGGCCGTCCGCGAGGCCGAGGTCGCGGCGGAGGTGGTCGGACAGGCGGTCGACGTCGAGAGGGGACGGGGCGCCGAGGACCTCGGGAGGCCCGCGTCGCGGGGCGACGAGAGCGAGCATGGCGGCGAACAGCGGGGACATCGGCTTGCCTCAGCTCCATCAATGTCTAGGCTGGCAGGATGCCGGGGTTTGCCGCGGGCCACCAACCAAACCTCGATCGGGGTACACAAGGTCAGCTTATGGCTCAGAGTCCTCTGCCGCCGACCCTTCCGCCGCTCGCCGCCGTGCGCTGCTTCGAGGCGGCGGCGCGGCATCTCTCGTTCACCCGCGCAGCGGAGGAACTCGCGATGACGCAGGCGGCCGTCAGCTACCAGATCAAGACGCTGGAGGAGCGCCTCGGCGTTCCGCTGTTCCTGCGCGGGCCGAGGGGCGTGACGCTGTCGGAGGCGGGGCGGCGCCTCGAGCCGGCGGTGACGAGCGCCTTCGCCGACCTGCGCGAAGCGTTTGCGGCGATCGGCGGCGAGCGGGGTGGCACGCTGACGCTCTCGGTCGTCAACAGCTTCGCCGCCCACTGGCTGCTGCCACGGCTGGGAGGCTTCGGGCGGGCCCATCCGGAGATCGCTGTGCGGCTCGAGGTCTCGCCGGAACTCGTCGACTTCGCCCGGCGCGACGTCGACGTGGCCATCCGGATGGGGAAGGGCGACTGGCCCGGGCTCACGCGCCATCGCATCATGGCGGTTGCCTTCACGCCGATCCTGTCGGCGGAACTCCTCGCCGCGAGCCCGCCGCTGCGCACGCCGGCCGATCTCCTCGACCTGCCGCTGATCGATCCCGTCGATCCGTGGTGGGGGCAGTGGTTTGCAGCGGCCGGGGTCGACGCCCCGGCGCTGGCGGCGCGCCGTGGCCTGTGGGTGGAATCGCAGACCCTGGCGGCCCGGGCGGCCCTCTCGGGCCAAGGCGTCGCGATCCTCTCGCCGGAGTTCTTCGCCGACGAACTCGCGCGCGGCGCGCTGGTGCAGCCCTTTCCGCTCCTGCACGCCCCAGGGACCGCCTACTGGCTCGTCTATCCCCCGGCGCGGCGGCGGGCGCCCCGGGTCGTCGCCTTCCGGGAATGGCTGCTCGCCGAGGCGGGGCTCGGGGCCGTTCAGGGCGGGGAGGGCGCCACCTCCGTCCCGGTCTCCGCCCGTCCGCTCTCCGCCTCGAAACCGCCCGTTTGACGCAGCGCCTCGGCGACGGCGATGCCGCAGGCAACGGCGAGGTTGAGCGAGCGGCGCCCCGGCCTCAGCGGGATGCGGACGCGCGCGTCCGCCGCCGCGTGGACGACCGGCGGCGCCCCGGTCGATTCGCGCCCGAAGAGCAGCACGTCGTCGGGCGCGAAGGCGAAGTCGACATGGCGCGTCTCGGCGGCCGTGGTGAACAGCGTGAGCCGGCCACCGCGATGGCCGGCGAGGAAGGCCTCCCACGAAACGTGGCGGACGAGCGCGGCGTGTTCGGCATAGTCGAGCCCGGCCCGGCGGAGCGCCCGGTCGGAGAGGTCGAACCCCGCCGGACCAATGACGTCGACCGGCAGGCCGAAGCAGGCGGCGAGCCTGAGGATCGTGCCGGTGTTCTGCGGGATGTCCGGCTGGTAGAGAGCGATCCGCACCCGTTGCCTCCGATGGCGCCCGCGCGACCTTTGCGAGCGGACTGAGAGCCTTGCGACATTCGGTCCGGCGCCGGGGCGCGAGGCTGGACAAGTTCCAGCGGCGATGCAAGTAAACGCCCGACGAGGAAAGCCGTGCAGAGCCGGCGCCCGCCAGTGGATTCGCGCGGCCGCGACGGTCGACAGCCACCTGCGGACCAGCCGCTCGGAGCGCCGTCCGGCGCTCGCGCACAGCCCGCTTTCACGGCATCGACAGGAGCCGGCCTTGGCGACCATGGAACACCCCGAACCGACCCGGCGGGACTTTCTCTACATCGCGACAGCCGCGCTTGCGGCCGTCGGCGCCGGCTCGGTGATCTGGCCGTTCATCGACCAGATGAACCCCGACGCGACGGCGCTCGCCCTCGCCTCCACCGAGGTCGACATCTCGGCGGTGGAAGAGGGCCAGTCGATCACGGTGAAATGGCGCGGCAAACCGGTGTTCGTCCGCCACCGCACGGCGACCGAGATCGAGGAGGCGACGGGCGTCGCGATGGGCGACCTGCCCGATCCGCTCGCCCGCAACGCCAACCTCGAGGCCGAGGCTCCGGCGACCGATCCGAACCGCGCTGCCGAGGGCAAGGAGCCCTGGCTCGTGATGATCGGCGTGTGCACCCACCTCGGCTGCGTGCCGCTCGGCCAGTCGGGCGATTTCGGCGGCTGGTTCTGCCCGTGCCACGGCTCGCACTACGACACCGCGGGCCGCATCCGGAAAGGCCCGGCTCCGGAAAACCTGCACATTCCGCCCTACGAGTTCACCTCCGATACCGTGATCCGGATCGGCTGAGTCAACGGTTCAGGGAAGCGCACAGATGTCCGGTCCTTCGAGCTATCAGCCGAATTCCCGCTTCGAGAAGTGGCTCGAGGCACGGCTGCCGATCATCAGCACCATGCACGCGCAGGCGGTCGACTTCCCGACCCCGCGCAACCTCAACTACTTCTGGACCTTCGGCGGCATCCTCACCGTCATGCTGCTGGTCCAGATCATCACCGGCGTCGTCCTGGTGATGCACTACACCCCGAACACCGCGATGGCCTTCACCTCCGTCGAGCACATCATGCGCGACGTGAACTACGGCTGGCTGCTGCGCTACATGCACTCGAACGGCGCGTCGATGTTCTTCATCGCCGTGTACATCCACATCTTCCGCGGCCTGTACTACGGCTCCTACAAGGAGCCGCGCGAGGTGCTGTGGATCCTCGGCGTCATCATTTTCCTTCTGATGATGGCGACGGCGTTCATGGGCTATGTGCTGCCGTGGGGCCAGATGTCGTTCTGGGGCGCCACCGTCATCACCAACCTGTTCTCGGCGTTCCCGCTGGTGGGAGAGTCGATCGTCACCTGGCTCTGGGGCGGCTTCTCCGTCGACAACCCGACGCTGAACCGCTTCTTCGCCCTCCACTACCTCCTGCCGTTCATGATCGCCGGCGTGGTGTTCCTCCACATCTGGGCGCTGCACGTCGCCGGCAACAACAATCCGACCGGCATCTCGGTGAAGTCCAAGCAGGATACGCTGTCCTTCCATCCGTACTACACGATGAAGGACGCCTTCGCGATCATCTGCTTCTTCATCTTCTTCGGCTGGTTCCTGTTCTGGATCCCGAACTACCTCGGCCATCCGGACAACTACATCCAGGCGAACCCGATGGTGACGCCGGCCCACATCGTGCCGGAGTGGTACTTCCTGCCCTTCTACGCCATCCTGCGCGCCATCCCGTCCAAGCTCGGCGGCGTGCTGGCGATGTTCGGCGCCATCGCGGTGCTGTTCATCCTGCCCTGGCTCGACACCTCGAAGGTCCGCTCGGCCACGTTCCGGCCGCTCTACCGGCAGTTCTTCTGGGTGTTCGGCTTCGTCTGCGTCATGCTCGGCTGGCTCGGGGCGATGCCGGCCGAGGGGATCTACGTGATCCTGTCGCGGATCTTCACCGCCTACTACTTCCTGCACTTCCTCGTCATCCTGCCGGTGCTCGGCATGATCGAGACGCCGAAGCCGCTGCCCACCTCCATCACGGAGGCGGTGCTGAAGGGCGGCAGTGGTGCCGGCAAGCCGGCGGCCGCGGCCGCGGCGCCCGAGCGGAGAGGGTGAGGCCGTGGTCGACGAGTTCGCGCAAGGACGAGACGTCATGACGAAGCGCACGACCGAGACGAAGCGGGGCCTCGGCATCCGTGTCCGCACGGCGATCGCCGCCGCCGCCATGGTGGTGATGGGGGCCGGTGCCGCCCACGCCGCCGGGGCGGCCCCCCACATCGCCGAGCAGGACTGGTCCTTCGCCGGTCCGTTCGGGAAGTTCGATCCCGCCCAGCTGCAGCGCGGCTTCAAGGTCTACCGGGAGGTCTGCTCGGCCTGCCACGGCATCAACCTCGTCGCCTTCCGCAACCTCGCCGAGCCGGGCGGCCCGCTGTTCTCGGAAGAGGCGGCGCGCCAGATCGCCAGCGAGTACACCGTCATCGACGGGCCGAACGCCGACGGCGAGATGTTCGAGCGGCCGGCCCGCCTCGCGGACCGCTTCCCGAAGCCCTATCCGAATGAGGAGGCGGCGCGCGCCGCCCAGGGTGGCGCCTATCCGCCGGACCTGTCGCTGATGGCGAAGGCCCGCGCCGCCCACCGCGGCTTCCCCTGGTTCGTGTTCGACATCGTCACGCAGTACCAGGAAGGCGGGGTGGACTACATCTACGCGCTCCTCACCGGCTACGAGGAAGAGCCGCCGGAAGGCGTCGAGGTGCCGCCGGGGATGTACTACAACACCCACTTCCTCGCCGGTAACATGCTGGCGATGCCGAACCCGCTGTCGGACGACCAGGTGGAATACAACGACGGCGCGCCGCAGACCGTCGACCAGTATTCCCGCGACGTCGCCGCCTTCCTGATGTGGACGGCCGAGCCGAAGCTCGAGGAGCGCAAGCAGCTCGGCTTCAAGGCGATGATCTTCATGGTCGTCTTTGCCGGCGCCCTCTACTTCACCAAGCGCAGGCTGTGGGACGGGGTCGCCCACTGAGCGATCCCGCTCCAGCGAGCCGAGACGTGAGGGGCGCCGCAGCGATGCGGCGCCCTTCTCGCGTCCAGGCCCCGGTGCGGCCCACCGCGAACGGGGACGGGCGGCCGTGACGCCGGTGCAGCGCTCCTCCCGCGACCTCCTCGCCGACCGCCGGTTCCTCTATGGCGAGGGGCTCCTCGCCGATGGCGAGCCGGTCGTTGCGGTCGAGCTGTTCGAGCAGGCGCTCGAGCGTGCGCCCGACTGGCCGGACGGCCACGCCGGCCTCGCCCGGGCGCGCCAGGCCGCCGGCGACGTGGCCGGTGCCGTCGCCGCCTGGCGCCGCGTCCTCGCCCTCGAGCCGGCGGACGTGCTCGGCGCCCGGCTGCACCTCGGCCTCCTCGGCGCGGCGACCGTGCCGGCCGCGCCGCCCCCCGCCTACGTGGCGGCGCTCTTCGACCAGTATGCGCCGGCATTCGAAGAGGCTCTGGTGGAGCGTCTCGCCTACGGCGCCCCCGCCCTCCTCGCCGCCCTCGTGTCGGAGACCGGCCGCCGCTTCGCCCACGCCGTCGACCTCGGCTGCGGCACCGGGCTGATGGGCGCGGAGGTGCGCGGCCTGACGGACCGTCTCGACGGCGTGGACCTTTCCCCGGCGATGCTCGATCAGGCTGCGGCGAAGGGGGTCTACGACGCGCTTTCGGTCGGCGATGTCGTCACCGTCCTCGCCGACCGGCTGGAACGCCACGATCTCGTCCTCGCCGCCGATGTCCTCTGCTATCTCGGCGACCTTCGGCCGGTGCTCGCCGCGGTCGCCGGCAGCCTGGTGCCCGGCGGCCTCTTCGCCTTCACGGTCGAGACGGCCGGGGCCGACGAGGTGGCAGGCGCGGAGGACTGGACCCTCCGCCCGTCGCTGCGCTATGCCCACCGGCCGGAGGGGGTGGTCGCGGCGGCGGCGGAGGCGGGGCTCGGTCTCCTCCGCCGTGCCGACGGGACACTTCGTCTCGACGCCGGCGTGCCCGTCCTCGGGTCGGCCTTCCTGATGCGGATGGGCGGCGCGCCATGACGGGACGACAGCGCTCGCCCGGGCCGCGCGCCGGCCTGTCCCGCCGGCGCGCTGCCGGCTTGCAGGCCCCGCCCGCTCGCCCGATACTGTCCCTGCGGTTGCGGCGCTGCGGTCGCATCGCCGATGGGCTCCCGACGCGCATGAACCACAGGCTGCCGTGACGACCCGCCATCGCTTCCTGATCGTCGACGACCACCCGCTGTTCCGCGGCGCCCTCCGGCAGGTGCTCGAGGGCTCCTTCCCGGCCGTCGTCATCGACGAGGCCGGGACGCTCGACGAGGTGACCGCGCTGCTGACGCGGCTCGAGGACGTCGACCTCGTGCTGCTCGACCTCGCGATGCCCGGCGTGCGCGGCTTCTCGGGGCTCCTGCTCCTGCGCGCCCAGTTCCCGACGGTGCCGGTGGTCGTGGTGTCCGCCACCGAGGATCCGTCGGCGATGCGGCGGACGATCGAGTTCGGCGCTTCCGGCTTCATCCCGAAGTCGCTCGGCGTCGAGGCGATCCGCACGGCGGTGACGACGGTGCTCGCCGGCGACGTGTGGACGCCGCCGGACGCGCGCCTCGACGCCACCTCCGACGACGAGGCGGCCGCCGTGGCGAGGCGTCTCGCGACGCTGACCCCGCAGCAGGTGCGCGTCCTGATGATGCTGAGCGAGGGGCTCCTCAACAAGCAGATCGCCTACGAGCTCACCGTCTCGGAGGCGACGGTGAAGGCCCACGTCTCGGCGATCCTGCAGAAGCTCGGCGTCGAGAGCCGGACCCAGGCGGTGATCGCTGCGGCGCGGCTCACCAACGCGCAGACCGCCTTCGCCACCTGAGGGCCGCCGCAGCGGAAGGCCGCCGGCGTCTCGCCCGGCTATTCGGCGGCGGCACGATCCGCGCCGAGGCGGGCGAGCAGCGCCCGCAGCATGGCCGGCTTCAGCGGCTTGTTCAGCACCGTGACGCCCGCCTCGGCGGCGGCGGCGCGCATGGCCGGCGTCCGGTCGGCGGTGACGAGGATCGCGGGCAGTCCGTCGCCGAGCCGGCGGCGGAGCGCGGCGACGGCCCCGAGGCCGTCGCCCTCGTCGAGGTGGTAGTCGACGATGGTGACGTCGGGCACGAGAGGATCGCCGTCCGGCGCCGCGCCGCCGAGCGCCTCCCACGCTGCCGCGAGCGAGCCTGCGGTGACGACCCGGCATCCCCAGCCCGACAGCAGCGCCGCCATCCCGTCGAGGATGCTCGGCTCGTTGTCGATGCACAGGACGACGAGCGGCGTCAGCGGCACGGCGGTGAGCGCGCCGCGCGGGGCGACGTCGCGGGCGACCGGCGCCTCGCGCGAGACCGGCAGCGACACGGCGAAGCGCGAGCCGGCGCCGGGCCGTGACGTGACCGCGACGGGCAGGTCGAGGACCCGGGCGATGCGCTCGACGATGGAGAGCCCGAGCCCGAGCCCCTTTGCCGCCTTCATGCCGGGCTCGAGACGGAGGAACTCCGTGAAGATCGCCCGCTGGTTCGACAGCGGGATGCCGATCCCGGTGTCGAGCACCTCGATCGACACGGTGCCGCCGCGCCGCCGGCAGCCGACGAGGACGCGGCCCGCGGGCGTGTACTTTACGGCGTTCGAGATGAGGTTCTGCAGGAGGCGGCGGAGCAGGCGGCGATCGGTGCGCACCGCGAGGCTGCAGCGAAGGACGGTGAGCGCGAGGCCGCGCTCCCGGGCGATCGGGGCGAATTCGACGGCGAGGCCCTGCAGGAGCTCGTCGACGGAGAACACCGAGGGCTCCGGCTTCATCGCCCCGCCGTCGAGGCGGGAGATGTCGAGCACCGCGCCGATGATCTCCTCGACCGATTCGAGCGAGGCGCCGACGTTTTCCACCATCGGCCGCAGCGGCCCTTCGCCGGTGCGGTCGACGAGGGTCGTCACGTAGAGGCGGGCGGCGTTCAGCGGCTGCAGGATGTCGTGGCCGGCGGCGGCGAGAAAGCGCGTCTTGCCGAGATTGGCGTCCTCGGCGGCCGCCTTGGCGCGGGCGAGCTCCTTGTTGAGGCGGAGAAGTTCGTCCGTGCGCTCGCGCACCCGCTGCTCGAGCGCCTCGGCAGCCCGGACGCGGCCGGTCATGTCGGCGACGGTGAGAACGAGGCCACCGTCCGGCATCGGGCTCGAGCGCGCCTCCACGACGCGCCCGTCGATGCGCTCCTGGATCTCGCCGTCGGCCGCGAGGAGGCGCGAGATGCGCTCGGCGACGAGGCGGTCCGGGTCGCCCGGCCCGAGGCCGCCATCCTCGGCGACGTGGGTGAGGATGGTCCGCAGCGGCGTGCCGACGAGGCCGAAGTCGGCCGGCAGCGTCAGGAGGGCACGGAAGCGGCGGTTCCAGCAGGAGAGGCGGAGTTCGGGATCGAAGACGGCGATGCCCTCGTCGACCTGGTCGAGGGCGGTCTGCAAGAGGTCGCGGTTGTGCTGGATGGCGGCGGTGGCGTCGTCGAGGAGGCGGTGGGCGCTCTTCGTCGCCGGGTCGCGCCGCTTGACGAGCAGGGACAGCACGAGGCGCGAGGAGGCGGCGCCGATGGCGCTCGCGAGCAGCTGCTCGCTGAAGCGCAGGAGCGCCGGGTCGGCGGGCAAGTGGGCGGCGAGGGCGACGCCGCGGTCGCTCGCATGGCGGGCGAAGGCGCGCTCGGCGCGCTCCTCGCCGAGATAGCGGGCGACGGTGGCCTGCAGGTCGCCGACGGTGAGGGCGGTGCGGCCGAAGCGGAGCGTCGGCGCCGGGCCGAGGTCGCTCGGCACGAAGATCGAGGCCTGCAGGCGCTCGAGCGGCTCAGGCGCGCGGGTGAGCGAGAAGAATACGAAGGCGCCGATGTTGGCGGCGATCGACCAGAACACGCCGTGGATGAACGGGTCGAAGGCGAGGGTGAACAGCGCCTGCGGGCGCAGCAGCCAGAGGCCGAACGGCCCGTTTTCGAGGATCGAGGCTGGGATCAGGCCGTTCGCCACGAAGTTCGGCAGGAGCAGCGTGTAGCACCACACGGCGAAGCCCGTGACCATGCCGGCGATCGCCCCGCGCGCCGTCGCCCGCCGCCAGATCAGCCCGCCGAAGAAGGCCGGCGCGAACTGGGCGATCGCCGCAAACGAGAGGAGGCCGATCTGGGCGAGGGCCGCGCTGTCGCCGGCGGCCCGGTAGTAGGCATAGGCGAGGAGCACGAGCCCGACGATGGTCGCCCGGCGCACGGTGAGGAGCGTGCGGCGCATGTCGGCGACGTCGCCGCCGCGCCGGCTGACGATGAGCGGGATGACGATGTCGTTGGAGATCATGATGGCGAGCGCCACGGTCTCGACGATCACCATGGCGGTGGCCGCCGACAGCGCCCCGGCGAAGGCGGCGAGCGTCACCGCGTCGGCGCCGGCGAGCATCGGCAGGGCGAGCACGAAGGTGTCGGCGTCGGTGGCGCCGCCGAAGCGGATCATGCCGGCGGCGGCGATCGGCACGACGAAGACGTTGATGATGAGCAGGTAGAGCGGGAACAGCCAGACGGCCCGCTTCAGCTCCGCGTCGCTGTTGTTCTCCGTCACCGTGACGTGGAACTGCCGCGGCAGCATCAGCGCGGCGACGAAGGACAGCATCGAGAGCACGAGCCAGGTGCCGCCGTTCGGCGCCTCCTCGAAGACCGCACGGATCTCCGGGTGGGCCTGCACCGCCTCGATGAGCGCGCCGGCGCCGCCGAACATCGTGAAGGTGACGTAGGTGCCGACGACGAGGAAGGCGATCAGCTTGACGACGGATTCCGTCGCGACCGCCAGCATCATGCCTTCCTGGTGCTCGGTCGCGTCGGCGTGGCGGGTGCCGAACAGGATCGCGAACACCGCCATCGCGAAGGCGACGAACAGCGCCACATCCCCGACGAGGCCCGCCGCCGATCCGGTCGGGGGGCCGATGGCGAGGTGCTGCAGCATCGTCTCGACGGAGATCGACACCGCCTTCAGCTGCAAGGCGATGTAGGGGATGATGCCGACGACGGCGATCAGCGTGACGACGGCGGCGACCGCCTGGCTCTTGCCGTAGCGGGCGGCGATGAAGTCGGCAATCGAGGTGATCTTCTCCGCCTTGGCGAGGCGGACGACGCGGCGCAAGAGTGGGAAGCCGACGAGGAAGAGCAGCGCCGGGCCGATGTAGATCGTCAGGAACTCGAGGCCGCCGCGGGTGGCGAGGCCGACCGAGCCGAGGAAGGTCCACGAGGTGCAGTAGACGGCGAGGGAGAGCGAATAGATCCACGGCCGCCCGCCCGGCCGCGGCTTGCGGCGCGCCCGGTCGCCATAGCTCGCCACGGCGAACAGGAGGCCGATGTAGACGACCACGCAGCCGACGACGACCCAGCCCTGCAGCATCCGCGCCCTTCCGCCCCGCCGATCGGGGACCGCTCCGCCGGCATCGCATCACAACCGGGCGGGGGTGTCCATGAAGGGCGGCGCGGGGGCCAGCCCGCCGATGTTTTGCTCCTACCGCCTCTCGTGGGATAGTGCGCGCCGGCGCGGCGGGCCGGACAACACGCGCGGGGAGGGGACGTGACGATCCTGAAGGACATCGGCACCTCGGCGGCGGCGATCGTCTCCGGGCTCTTCCGCAAGCCGCCGCCCGTCGCTGACGTGGCGGCGCTCGCCGACTTCATCGACGAGCGCGCCGCCTTCACCGTGCAGAAGTGCGTCTTCGAGTATTCGCGCGCCCGCGCCGGTACCCAGTCGCAGAAGCTGTTCAAGGAGAAGGCCTTCCGCGACGCCGTCGACGCCTCGCGCTGGCTCGGCTACCCGATGGGCCTCGTCGACGTCTCCGAGGCGGTGCTGTCGACGCTGCGCGACGACGGCACGCCGGTCGGACCAGACGCCGTCGAGGGCCTGATCCGCACGGCGCGGTCGGTGACGACGCGCTATTCGGTGCCGGAGGGCTTCGAGCCGGACTTCTGGGAGAAGGCGCGCTCGGCGGTGGAGGAGCGGCTGCGGCGCGCCTCGCTCGCCCCGCCGCGCCTCGTCAAGGACATCCCCAAGGACACGGCGCGGGCCTTCTTCGACATCCTGCCGATCCATCCGGAAGTGCGGAAGAACGACTTCGAGCTCATCCGCAGCACGCTCTGCGCCAATCTCTGCCGCATCTCCGACGATCTCTCGCAACGGCTCGACCGGCCGGCGCTGGTGCGGGCGCTCGCCGCGGCGGGTGAACCGGCCGCCTGAAGGGGGCGCACGCCATGGTGGCCTTGAGTGCGATGCCGCTGATCGCCCTCGAGGCGATCGTGCTCGACACCGAGACGACCGGGCTCGACGTCAAGACCTCGCACCTCGTGGAGATCGGCGCGGTGCGGCTGTCGCGCGGCCGCATCGCCGAGGACGTCGTCTTCCATGTCCGCATCGACCCCGGCGTGCCGATCCCGGCGACGGCGACCGCCGTGCACGGCATCGACGCGGCGGCCCTCGCCGGCGCGCCGCGCTTCTCGGAAATCTCGCCGGCCCTCGATGCCTTCCTCGACGGCGGGCTGATCGTCGGCCACTCGATCGGCTTCGACCTCGCCATGCTCCGGCGCGAGCACGTCCTTGCCGGCCGGGTGTGGACGCCGCCGCGCAGCCTCGACACCCGCCTCCTCACCGAACTCGTCGAGCCGCGCCTGCCGGACTTCTCCCTGGAAACCGTGGCGAGCTATCTCGGCGTCGACGTCACCGGCCGCCATGCGGCGCTCGGCGACGCCAGGACGACGGCGGAGGTGATGCTGGCGCTGGTGCCGCGCCTCGCGGCCATCGGCGTCCGCACGGTCGCCGAGGCGGAGACGGCCTGCCGCCGCCTGCCGGAGGCGCTCGAGGCGCAGGTGCGGGCGGGCTGGGTCGAGCCGGTGTCCGCGCCGAGCGAGCGGGAACAGACGCTCGCCCGCATCGACAGCTATCCCTACCGCCACCGGGTGAAGGAGGTGATGTCGGCGCCGCCGATCGTCGCCCCGAGCGACATCACCCTCGCGGAGGCCGTGGCGATCATGGCCGAGCGGAAGGTGTCCTCGCTCTATCTGCACGCGCCCGGCGTCGACCCGGCGGCGCCGGCGGTGGCCGATCTCGCCATCCTCACCGAGCGCGACCTCCTGCGCGCCATCGCCGCCGACGGGCCGGCCGCCCTCGCCGGGCCGGTGTCGTCGCGGATGGTCGCGCCGGTCGTCGCGGTGCCGGCCGAGGCTTTCCTCTACCGCGCCATCGGCCGGATGAACGGGCGGCGCATCCGCCACCTCGCCGTCGCCGACGAGGCGGGCCGGCTCGTCGGGGCGCTCACCGCGCGCGACCTCCTGCGCCTCCGCGCCAACGAGGCGGCGGTGATGGGCGATGCGATCCACGCCGCCGAGGACGTGCCGGCGCTCGCGAGCGCCTGGCGGCGGCTGCCAGGCCTTGCCGCCAGCCTCCTCGCGGAGGGTGTCGAGGCGGCGCAGATCGCCGGCGTCATCAGCCGCGAGATCGGCGCCCTGACGGCGCGCGCCGGCGTCCTTGCGGAGGCGCGCATGGCGGCGGAGGGGGCAGGGCCGCCGCCGGTCGCCTACGCCCTCCTCGTGCTCGGCTCCGGCGGGCGTGGCGAGAGCCTCCTCGCGGCCGACCAGGACAATGCCCTCGTGTTCGCGACCGGCGACCCGGACGGCCCGGAGGATCGCTGGTTCGCCCGCTTCGGCGAACACGTCGCGGAGATCCTCGACGGAACGGGCCTCCCCTACTGCAAGGGCGGGGTGATGGCGAAGACGCCGGCCTGGCGCGGCAGCGTCGCCACCTGGATCGCCCGGGCCGACGGCTGGATGACCCGCTCGCGGCCCGACGACCTGATGTCGGTCGACATCTTCTTCGACATGCGCTGCGTGCTCGGCGACGTGGCGCTCTCCCGCGACGTCCTCAGCGCCGTGCGCGGCACGGCGGCGGGCCGGCCGGACTTCCTGAAGCTCCTCGCCGAGGCGGGCGGCGGCGGGTCGGGCTCCCCGCTCGGCATGTTCGGCCGCCTCCGGACCGACGGCGGCCGGCTCGACCTCAAGAAGTTCGCCCTGATGCCGGTGACGGCGGGCGCGCGCGTCCTCGCTGTCCGCCACCAGCTCGAGGCGCGCAGCACCGCCGAGCGGATCGTGGCCCTGCGCGCCCGCGGCGTCGGGGCGGACGCCGATCTCGCCCGGTGGGCCGACGCCCATGCCCTGATGCTGTCCTTCGTGCTTGACCAGCAGCTCGTCGACGTCGTCGCCGGGCGGCCGCTCGACGCGATGATCGAACCGAAGCGGCTCTCGGCGGAGCGGCTGGCGGCCCTCAAGGAGGGGCTCGCCAGCGTGGCGCATGTCGACGACACGGTGCGTGATCTGCTCTTCTCGTGACGGGCGACGCGCGGATTCGGGGGCGCACGGGACGCCGGCCGGGTCCGCGATGGGAGACACCGATGAACTTTCTGAAGGAATTTCGCGACTTCGCCGTCAAGGGCAACATGCTCGACATGGCCGTCGGCATCGTCATCGGTGCGGCGTTCACGACCATCGTCTCGTCGATGGTCGACGACATCATCATGCCGCCGATCGGGCTCGTGCTCGGTGGCGTCGATTTCTCCGACCTGTTCGTCAAGCTGCGCGACGGCACTCCCCCCGGCCCCTACGCGACGCTGCAGGCGGCGCGCGACGCCGGCGCGGTGACGTGGAACATCGGCAACTTCATCAACGCGCTGGTGAAGTTCACCATCGTCGCGTTCGCGCTCTTCATGGTGGTGAAGGCGGTCAACAACATCCGCCGCCTGGCGGAGAAGGAGAAGAAGCAGGAGGCCGCCGCCCCCGCCGTGCCGCCGCGCGAGGTGGTGCTGCTGGAGGAGATCCGCGACCTCCTCGCCGGGCGCGCCCAACCGCGCCCCTGACGCCGCAGGCCCGGGGCGACGCGGACCCCCGCGCGCCCCGCCGGCGCGAGGCCCTCGACATTTCCCTCCCCGCCGCCTACGTCAGCCGCGGTGCCAGCCGGCCGGACGGCCGCTCCGGCAAGGGTCGAAAGGCCGCCGGGGAGGAAAGTCCGGGCTCCATGGAAGCACGGTGCCGGGTAACGCCCGGCGGGGGTGACCCCAGGGAAAGTGCCACAGAAAGCAAACCGCCGGCGGGTCTCCGCCGGTAAGGGTGAAAGGGTGGGGTAAGAGCCCACCGCGGACCCGGCAACGGGGACGGCACGGCAAACCCCACCGGGAGCAAGACCGAATAGGGACGGCGCGGGCTCGCCCAGGCCCGCTTCCAGGCCGAGCCGTCCGGGTAGGTCGCGCGAGGCGTCCGGCGACGGACGTCCCAGAGGAATGGCCGTCACGCGGGCCGGCTCACGCCGGTCCGCCTTACAGAACCCGGCTTACAGGCCGACTGGCACCGCATTCCCCTCCACACGTCTTGTTGAAGAAGCCCCGCGGTCCCCCGTGCCGCGGCAGCGCCGAACTTCGCCCGCACCCTGCCGGACAGGTGATTCGCGGGCCCGCAAGGGGCCGTCCGGCAACGCTTCCTCAACCCTTTTCAGGGCACCTTGAGGGTCGCCGGAAGCGGTCGTCATGCTTTCGATTCCATTGACGCCCATGGGCGCCCATGTTATCCCAAATCATCCCGGTGCGAGGCGGGTTCCGGCCCTTCCGTGCTCAGGCTGAGAGCGGTTTGCACCGCGTTTTTCGGCACCGCAGGCGCGGCGCGTCCTGTGCCTTGCACCGGAGTTTCGTCGCCTTCGTGTTTTCGGCCGTCGGCGTTCCGGCCCTTCCGCGAGGAAGGCCAGTCGCCGTCGAACGGGGTGGGCGATGCACGGCTTCGTGTCGAACTTCACGATGCGGCTCGACGCGAAAGGGCGGGTCTCCATCCCCGCGCCGTTCCGCGCCGTGCTCACGCGTGACGGGTTCGAGGGCCTCTACTGCTATCCCTCGCCGCACCTTCAGGCGGTGGATGCCGGCGGCAACTGGCTCCTCGGCGAGATCGAGAAGCGCCTCGACGGACTGCGGGCGCTGACGTCCGAGCACGACTACCTGGCAACGGCGCTGTTCGGCGCGAGCGAGGTCCTGAAGATCGACGGGGAGGGGCGCGTGACGATGACGGAGACGATCAAGGCCCATGCCGGCATCGTCGATACCGTCGTCTTCGTCGGCCACGGCCTGAAGTTCCAGATCTGGGAACCCGCCCGCTTCGCCGACCACCGCGCCGAGGCGCAGCGCCGTGCCCTCGCCGTGCTCGAGGGCCGCACCGCCGCAGCGGGAGGCGCGCCCGCATGAGCACCCCGCACGCCTCCTTTCCGGACGACGCCCTCGCCCCCGATCCCCGCCACGCCCCGGTGATGCTCGCCGAGGTCGTCGAGGCCCTCGCCCCGCGGCCGGGCGCTGTCATCGTCGACGGCACCTTCGGCGCCGGCGGCTACACCCGCGCCCTTCTCTCCGCCGGCGCCACCGTCGTGGCGATCGACCGCGATCCGGACGCCATCGCCGCCGGCCGCGCCCTCGAGGCCGCCGCCGGTGGACGCCTCACCCTCGTCCACGGCCGCTTCGGCGACCTCGACGCCCTCGCCGCCGAGGCCGGTCACCCCCGCGCGGACGGCGTCGTCCTCGACGTCGGCGTGTCGTCGATGCAACTCGACGAGGCCGAGCGCGGCTTCTCCTTCCGCTTCGACGGCCCGCTCGACATGCGCATGGGACGGCATGGGCCGACGGCCGCCGATCTCGTCAATCGCCTCGAAGGCAAGGAACTCACCCGCCTCATCGGCCTCTATGGCGAGGAGCGGCGCGCCTCGGCGATCTCCCGCGCCATCGTCGCGCGCCGCGCGGAGCGACCGTTCGAGCGGACGCTCGACCTCGCCGCCGTGGTGGAGAAGGTGGTGCGCCGGGCGGGCGATGCCATTCACCCGGCGACGCGGACCTTCCAGGCGCTGCGCATCGCGGTGAACCGCGAGCTCGACGAACTCGCCGACGCGCTCGCCGCCGCCGAGCGGCTGCTGGTCGAGGGCGGCCGTCTTGTCGTCGTCGCCTTCCACAGCCTCGAGGACCGCATCGTCAAGCGCTTCTTCGCCGACCGCTCCCGCGAGCGCGCCGGCGGCTCGCGCCACCTGCCGGAAGAGGCGATCGAGCCGCCGACGTTCTTGCTGTCGTCGCGCGCCGCTCTGTCGCCGGGGGAGGCGGAGATCGCCCGCAATCCGCGCGCCCGCTCGGCACGCCTGAGGGCTGGCGAACGCACGGCCGCCCCCGCCCGTCCCGTCGACGCCCACGCCCTCGGCGTGCCGTCCGTGTCCGTCGCGAGTCTCGGAGGGTGACGTGGTGACCGCGCGCAAGCCCCGCCGTCTGTCCTTCAGCCGCACGCTCTCGATCGTGCTGGCGCTCGCCGCCATCGGCGCGGCCGGCGTCGTCTTCGAGGAGAAGCGCCAGGCCTCCAAGGAGGCGCGCGACGTCGCCAAGCTGAAGCGCAAGATCGACGCCGAGCGGGAGAAGATCTCCGAGCTGAAGGCCGAGTGGAGCATGCTCGACCAGCCGGCGCGCCTGCAGAAAATCGTCGAGCTGCACCCCGACGTGCTCACCCTCGACGTGATGAAGACCGAGCAGATCGGCACCATCGACGACGTGCCGTGGCCGCCGCCGCCGGAGCCGAAGAAGGGCGAGGGCGAGGCCGCGCCCGCCGCCGCCCATCCGTCGATGGCGACGAACGCCGCCGCGGCGCCGGCCGCTGCGAGCCCTTCCGCAGCGCCTCCTGCCGCGGCCGCGGCGGGGGCGCCCGCCGTGTCCGCCCCGATGCCGCTCGGCGGCAACGCGGAGCCGCCGGCCGCGGCCGGCGAGGAGATCGAAGAGACGTTCAGCCCGGAGGCCGACCGATGAGCGTGTGGACCCGTCTCAGCCGGCGCCGGCCGCCGGCGGTCCGCGGCGACGAGGGCGGCGGCGGCCGCGTGCGCCTCGCCATGGTCTGCTTCGCCACGCTGTTCCTCGTGATCGCCGGGCGCCTCGTCTATCTCGGCATGACCGACCTGCCGCCGTCGGCGGCCTGGCGCTCTGCCCAGGACGCGGTGGCGGCGACGCGGCCCGACATCCTCGACCGCAACGGCGAGATCCTCGCCACCGACATCCGCTCGGTCTCGCTCTTCGCCGAGCCGCGCAAGGTGGTGGATGCCGACGAGGCGGTGGAACTGCTCTCGACCATCGTTCCCGACCTCGGCAACGCCGACACCCGGCACAAGCTCGCCTCCAAGGCGGGCTTCGTCTGGCTGAAGCGCGAGCTCTCGCCGAGCCTCGAGCGGCCGATCCACGACCTCGGCCTGCCGGGCGTCGGCTTCCTCGTCGAGAAGCAGCGCTTCTATCCGGGCGGCGCGGTCGCCGGCCACATCATGGGTCTCGTCAACATCGACAACCAGGGTATCGCCGGCGTCGAGCGGACGATCGACGGGCGCGGCCTGTCGGACCTGCACGCCCTCGGCTTTGCCCAGACCCGCAACCTCGAGCCGGTGCGGCTGTCGATCGACCTGCGCGTCCAGCACGTGGTGCGCGACGAGCTCGCCCGCGCCATGGAGCGCTACCGCTCCATCGCCGCCGTCGGCATCGTCCTCGACGTCGACACCGGCGAGGTGGTGGCGATGCACTCGCTGCCGGAGGTCGACCCGAACATCCCGGGCCAGGCCCTCGAGAAGGACCGCCTCAACCGCGCGACGGCGGGCGTGTTCGAGATGGGCTCGGTGTTCAAGATGTTCACCATCGCCAGCGCCCTCGAGGCCGGCGTGGCGACGATGCAATCGACCGTCGACGCCTCGCGCCCGATCTCCATCGGCCGCCACACGATCCGCGACTTCCACGGCAAGGGACGGGTGCTCACCATCCCCGAGGTGTTCATCTACTCCTCGAACATCGGCACCGGCCGGCTCGCCCTGCAGCTCGGCCCGACGCGGCAGCAGCAGTTCTTTCGCGACTTCGGCTTCCTGACGAAGCTGAAGACCGACATCCCGGAGGTCGGTGCGCCGATCGTCCCGCCGCAGTGGAAGGAGATCACCGCGGTGACCACCTCCTTCGGCCACGGCCTGTCGGTCAGCCCGATGCAGACGGCGGCGGCGGGAGCGGCGATCGTCAACGGCGGCCGCTACATCCCGCCGACCTTCTTCGCCCGCTCCCGGGCGGAGGCGGACCAGGTGACGACCCGCATCCTGTCGGAAGAGACCAGTGCCGCCATGCGGACGATGTTCCGGATGAACGTCGAGAAGGGCTCGGGCCGGCGCGCCGAGGTGAAGGGCTACTACGTGGGCGGCAAGACCGGCACCGCCGAGAAGGTGGTGAACGGCCGCTACTCCAAGGACAAGAACCGCAACTCCTTCCTCGCCGCCTTCCCGATGGACAAGCCGCGCTACGTCGTCCTCGTCGTCATCGACGAGCCGAAGCCCGATCCGAAGACCGGCGGCGGCCGCACCGCGGGCATGAACGCCGCCCCGACCGTCTCGGCGATCATCCGCCGCGCCGGCCCGCTCCTCGGCGTCGAGCCGCGCTTCAACGACCCGGCCGCCGGCCCGCTGCTCGTCTCCTACTGACCGCCGACCGTGGGCGTGTCCGCCCGTCCTGTCCCCTGAACGCCGCGAAACGATGCCGTCGATGCTCTCCGATCTCGCTCCCGACCTTGTCACGGCCGCCGGCGCCGGGATCGCCGTCGCCGGCCTGACGGCCGACAGCCGGGCGGTGCGTCCGGGCTTCGTCTTTGCCGGGCTCGCGGGCTCGAAGGCCGACGGTGCCCGCTACGTTGCCGACGCGGTGGCGGCCGGGGCCGTCGCCGTGCTCGTCGACCGGGTCGCCGAGGTGCCGGGGGATCTCGGCGTGCCCGTGCTGCGCGACGCCGACCCGCGCCGGCGCCTCGCCCTGATGGCGGCGGCGCTCTACGCCCCGCAACCCGAGACGGTGCTCGCCGTCACCGGCACCGCCGGCAAGACCTCGGTCGCCGCCTTCACCCGGCAGATCCTCGAAGCGTGTGGCCGTCCGGCGGCGAGCCTCGGCACGCTCGGCGTCGTCACCGCCGCCGGCACCCGCTACGGCAGCCTGACGACGCCCGACCCGGTGGTGCTCCACAAGGACCTCGCCGCGCTCGCCCGCGAGGGCATCCAGCACGCGGTGCTCGAGGCGTCGAGCCACGGCCTCGACCAGCGCCGGCTCGACGGTGTGCGCTTCGCCGCCGGCGCCTTCACCAATCTCGGCCGCGACCACATGGACTACCATCCGACGGTCGAGAGCTACCTCGCGGCGAAGCTCCGCCTGTTCGAGACACTGCTGCCGGACGGTGCGCCGGCCGTCATCGACCCCTCGGCGCCGAAGGCCGGTGCCGTGGCCGCCGCCGCCCGCCGCCGCGGCCTGCCGCTCATTACCGTCGGCTCGCTCGGCACGACGCTGAAGCTCGTCGACGTGCTCCCGGACGCCGTCGGCCAGCGCCTCGTCGTCGAGGCCGAAGGTGGTCGTCATGTCGTCCGTCTGCCGCTTCTCGGCGACTTCCAGGTCTCGAACGCCCTCGTGTCGGCCGGTCTTGCCGTCGCCGCCGGCGTGCCGGCCGCGGACGCCCTCGCCGCGCTCGCGGACCTCGAGGGGGCGCCCGGCCGGCTCGACCTCGTCGGCCGCACCGCCGAGGGCGCGCCGGTGTTCGTCGACTACGCCCACAAGCCCGACGCGCTCGAGGCGGTGCTGCAGACCCTGCGGCCCCTCACCGACGGCCGCCTCGTCGTCGTCTTCGGGGCCGGCGGCGACCGCGACCGCGGCAAGCGCCCGCTGATGGGGGCGGTCGCCGCCCGCCTCGCCGACGTCGCGATCGTCACCGACGACAACCCGCGCAGCGAGCCGCCGGCGGCGATCCGCGCCGCCATCCTCGCCGCCGCGCCCGGCGCCCTCGAGATCGGCGACCGCCGCACGGCCATCCTCGAGGCGGTCGCCATGCTGAAGGCCGGCGACGTGCTCGTGGTGGCCGGCAAGGGCCACGAGCCGGGCCAGATCGTCGGCGACGAGACGCTGCCGTTCTCCGACCACGCCGTCGTGCGCGAAGCCCTGGGGGAGACCGCCGCATGAGCGCGCTGTGGACCATCGAGGCGCTGGCCGAGGCGACGGCGGGCCGCATCGTCGGACCCGTCCTCACTGAGGTCGCCGGCATCTCCATCGACAGCCGGACGATCGCCGCCGGCGAGGCCTTCTTCGCCATCCTCGGCGAGCGCGTCGACGGCCACGACTATGTCGCCCCGGCACTCGCCCGCGGCGCGGCTTGCGCCGTCGTGGCCGAGGACCGGCTCGCCGCCCTGCCGGAGGACGGCCGCTACGTCGTCGTCGACGACGTACTCGCCGCGCTCGGCCGGCTCGCCGCGGCGGCGCGGGCGCGCTCCTCGGCGCGGATCGTCGCCGTCACCGGCAGCGTCGGCAAGACCGGCACCAAGGAGATGCTGCGCGTCGCCCTCTCGCCGTCCGGCCCGGTGCACGCCTCCGTCGCCTCCTTCAACAACCACTGGGGCGTGCCGCTGTCGCTCGCCCGGATGCCGGCCGACACCGCCTACGGCGTCTTCGAGATCGGCATGAGCGCCCCCGGCGAGATCACACCGCTGACGCGCCTCGTGCGGCCGCACGTCGCCATCATCACCACCGTCAGCGCCGTCCACGCGGCGAACTTCGCCTCCGAGGAGGCGATCGCCGACGCCAAGGCGGAGATCCTGCTCGGCCTCGAGCCAGGCGGCACGGCGATCCTTAACCGCGACAACCGCCACTTCGCGCGCCTCGCCGCCGCGGCTCGCGACGCCGGCGTCCACCGCATCCTCGGCTTCGGCGAACTGCCGGGCGCCGACGTGCGCCTCCTTTCCGCCGATCTTGCCGCCGACGGCTCGGCGGTGGAGGCGGAAATGCTGGCGAAGCCGGTCGCCTACCGCATCGGCGCGCCGGGCAAGCACCTCGTGATGAACAGCCTCGCGGTGCTCGCCGCCGCCGCCGAGCTCGGCGCCGACGTGGCGGCCGCCGCCGCGGCGCTCACCGGCCACGGCGCCCCGGCTGGGCGCGGCGCCCGCCACGTGCTCGCGGTCGGGGAGGGGACGGCCCTCCTCATCGACGAGAGCTACAACGCCAATCCCACCTCGATGCGCGCCGCCTTCGCCGTGCTCCGCCTCGCGCCGGTGACGGGGGAGGGGCGGCGGATCGCCGTGCTCGGCGACATGCTGGAACTCGGCGAGGCGGCGGCGGACCTGCACGCGGGCCTTGCCGACGACCTCGTCCGCGAGGACATCGACCTCGTCCACTGCTGCGGCCCCTTGATGCGCTCCCTCTTCGAGGCGTTGCCGGAAGGGCGCCGGGGCGTCTATGCGGGCGCCTCCTCGGAGCTCGAATCAGCCATCCTCCCGGACATCCGGCCGGGCGATGCCGTGATGGTGAAGGGCTCCAACGGCAGCCGCATGGCGCCGGTCGTGGCGGCGCTGAGGACGCGCTTCGCATCGGCCGACGCGGCGAAACGGGGGTAGGCGGCGGATGCTCACCTTTCTCGCGGAGTTCTCCGGGCAGGTCTCCTGGCTGAACGTCTTCCGCTACATCACCTTCCGGACCGGCGGCGCGATGATGACGGCGATGCTGTTCGTCTTCGTCACCGGCCCGTGGGCGATCGCCGCGCTCCGGATGCGCCAGGGCAAGGGCCAGCCGATCCGCGCCGACGGGCCGGAGAGCCACCTCCTGACGAAGCGCGGCACGCCGACGATGGGCGGGCTGATGATCCTCGCCGCGCTCATCGTCTCGGCGCTGCTCTGGGCCGACCTGACGAGCCCCTACGTCTGGATCGTGCTCCTCGTCACCATCGGCTTCGGCCTCGTCGGCTTCTATGACGACTACCTCAAGGTGACGAAGCAGACCCACAAGGGTTTCTCCGGCCGCATCCGCCTCGCGATCGAGATCGCCATCGCCGGGGCCGCCGCCTTCGCCATCGCCTCGGTCGGCGTTCAGCCCTTCGCCACCACGCTCACCTTCCCGTTCTTCAAGGAACTGGTGCTGAACCTCGGCTGGTTCTACGTCGCCTTCGCCCTCTTCGTGATCGTCGGCGCGGGCAATGCCGTTAACCTTACCGACGGCCTCGACGGCCTCGCGATCGTGCCGGTGATGATCGCCGCCGGCTCCTTCGGCGTCATCGCCTACCTCGCCGGCAACGCGGTGTTCGCCGACTACCTGCAGATCCACAACGTCGTCGGGGCGGGCGAGCTTGCCGTGCTCTGCGGCGCGGTGATCGGCGCCGGCATCGGCTTCCTGTGGTTCAACGCCCCGCCGGCGGCAATCTTCATGGGGGACACCGGTTCGCTCGCCCTCGGCGGCATGCTCGGCACCATCGCGGTGGCGACCAAGCACGAGATCGTGCTCGCCATCATCGGCGGCCTGTTCGTGCTCGAGGCGGCCTCGGTGATCATCCAGGTCGTCTCCTTCAAGCTCACCGGCAAACGCGTCTTCAGGATGGCGCCGATCCACCATCACTTCGAAAAGCTCGGCTGGACCGAGCCGCAGGTCGTCATCCGCTTCTGGATCATCGCCGTCGTGCTCGCCCTCATCGGGCTCAGCACCCTGAAGCTGCGGTGAGGCGCCGATGATCCCGCTCACCCGCTACGCTGGACGGCGCGTCGCCGTGCTCGGCCTCGGCAAGGCCGGCCGCGCGGTCGTCGCCGCGCTGGTGGCGGGCGGAGCGACGGCGGTGGTGACCGACGACAGTGCTGCCGCGGTCGCCCACGAGGTCCGCCCGGGCGTCGAGGCGGCGGACCTCGCCGGTGGTGCCTGGCCCGAGGTCGACCTGCTGGTGGCGAGCCCCGGCGTCGCGCACCTCTATCCCGAGCCGCACCTGGTGATCCGCCGGGCCTGGGGCGAGGGCGTGCCGGTCGACAACGAGATCGGCCTGTTCTTCAGGGCGATCGCCCATTCGGGCGCGTCGGTCGTCGCCATCACCGGCACCAACGGCAAGTCGACGACGACCGCGCTGACGCGCCATCTCCTTCAGAAGGCCGGCCGCCCGGTGCAGATGGGCGGCAACATCGGCCGGCCGGTGTTCGATCTCGACCCGCCGGGTCCGGGCGACGTGGTCGTGCTGGAGCTCTCGTCCTTCCAGATCGACCAAGCCCGGCACCTGCAGCCGGACGTCGCCGTCTTCCTCAACCTGACGCCGGACCATCACGACCGGCACGGCGGCCACGGCGGCTACTTCGCGGCGAAGCGGCGCCTGTTCGAGGTCGGTCGGCCGAAGGTGTCGATCGTCGGCGTCGACGAGCCGGAGGGCCGCTTCCTCGCCAACCTGATGCGCGCCGGCCGCGATCCCGGCACCGCGACCATCGCGATCTCGGCCGAGCGGCCGCTCGGCGGGCGCGGCCGTTCTTTCGCCGCCGACGGGGCGGCCGTGGTCGAGCGGCAGGACGGCGCCGAGCAGGCCCGCTGGTCGCTTGCCGGCATTGGAACGCTGCGCGGCGCCCACAACGCCCAGAACGCTGCCGCGGCCATCGCCGCCGTCCGCGCCCTCGGCGTCGATGCGGCGACGATCGCCACGGCGCTGCCGTCGTTCGGCGGGCTGCCGCACCGGCTCGAGGAGGTCGGTCGCCAGGGCCGGGTCGTCTTCGTCAACGATTCCAAGGCGACCAACGCCGATTCCACCGAGAAGGCGCTCGCGAGCTTCCCGCGCGTCCACTGGATCGCCGGCGGCAAGCCGAAGGCGGGCGGCATCGAGCCGCTCCGGCCGCTGTTCGGCCGCGTCGCCCGCGCCTACCTGATCGGCGAGGCGGCGCCCGAGTTCGCCGCGACGCTTGGCGATGCGGTGCCGCACGAGATCGCCGGCACCCTCGAGGTGGCGGTGGCGCACGCCGCTGCGGCGGCGGCGGCCGACGGCGGCGAGGAGCCGGTCGTGCTGCTCTCACCGGCCTGCGCCTCCTACGACCAGTTCGCCAACTTCGAAGCGCGCGGCGATGCCTTCCGCCGTCTCGTCCGTGCGCTCCCCGGCACCCGCTTCGGAGGACAGGCCTGATGGTGACACGCGCCGACCGCGGACTGTTCGCCGAGTGGTGGTGGACCGTCGACCGCTACCTCCTCCTCGCGGTGCTGGTGCTGATGGCCGGCGGCATCGTGCTCTCCTTCGCGGCGAGCCCGCCGGTGGCCGAGCGCCTCAACATCGACAGCTACCACTTCGTGCAGCGCCAGGCCTTCTTCGCCGTGCCAGCGGTGATGGTGCTCCTCGGCATCTCGCTGCTTTCACCGGCGCAGGTGCGCATCGCCGCTGTCGGCATATTCATCATCGCCTTCCTGCTCACCGTGGCGACGCTGTTCTTCGGCGCCGAGGTGAAGGGCTCGACGCGCTGGATCTCCGTCCTCGGCATGTCGCTGCAGCCCTCGGAGTTCCTGAAGCCGGCCTTCGTCATCCTCGTCGCCGCCCTGTTCGCGGAAGGGGCGAAGCGGCCGGAGGTGCCGGGCAAGCCGCTCGCCGCGCTGCTCCTCGCGATGGTGCTCGGCCCGCTCGTCGCCCAGCCGGACTTCGGCCAGGCGATGCTGGTGGCGATCGTCTGGGGGGCGCTGTTCTTCCTCGCCGGCCTCTCCTGGTTCCTCACCGTGCTGCTCGCCGGGCTCGGCACCGTCGGCCTCGTCGGCGCCTACTTCCTGCTGCCGCACGTGGCGAGCCGCATCAACCGCTTCCTCAACCCTGACGCCCACGACAACTTCCAGGTCGAGACGGCGATCGAATCCTTCGTCTCCGGCAGCTGGCTCGGCCGCGGCCCCGGCGAGGGGACGGTGAAGCTGATCCTGCCGGACAGCCATACCGACTTCGTCTTCGCCGTCACCGCCGAGGAGTTCGGCATCCTCGCCTGCGGCCTCATCGTCCTCACCTTCGCCTTCGTCGTGCTGCGGGGCCTGCGCCACGCCGAGCGCGAGCACGACATGTTCGTGCGGCTCGCGACCTCGGGCCTCCTCGTCCTCTTCGGCGTGCAGGCCTGCATCAACATGGCGGTGAACCTCCACCTGATGCCGGCGAAGGGCATGACGCTGCCGTTCATCTCCTACGGCGGCTCCTCGCTCATCGCCGTCGCCCTGGGCATGGGCTTCGTGCTCGCCCTGACGCGGCGCCGGCCGCGCATCGACGCGGTGCTGCCGAAGCGGCCGTTCGTGCTCAGGGAACGCTCGGCATGACGGCTGCGCCGGGCGCCATCCTGATCGCGGCGGGCGGCACCGGGGGGCACCTCTTCCCGGCGGAGGCGCTCGCCCACGCGCTGAGCGCCCGCGGCCACGCGGTCGAGCTCGCCACCGACGAGCGCGCCGACCGCTACGGCCACGATTTCCCGGCCCGCAAGGTCCACCTCATCTCCGCCGCCACCATCCACGGCCGCTCGCCGGTGGCCCTCGCCGGCACGGCGCTCCGGCTCGGCCGCGGCGTCCTGCAGGCCCTGCCGATCGTCCGGCGCCTAAAGCCTGCGGCGGCGATCGGCTTCGGCGGCTACCCGACCGTGCCGCCGCTGGTGGCTGCGAAGCTCTCCGGCGTGCCGATCCTGCTGCACGAGCAGAACGCCGTGATGGGGCTCGGCAACCGCCTCCTCGCCCGCTTCGCCACGGCGATCGCCACCGGTTTCCCGAATCCCGGCGGCCTCGGCGCCCACGCGGGGGTCGCCGTCCACACCGGCAACCCCGTGCGTCCGCCCGTCGTTGCCGCCGCAGCCATCCCCTACGACCCGCCGCAGCCCGGCGGGCCGCTGCGCCTCCTCGTCTTCGGCGGCAGCCAGGGCGCGCGAGTGTTCGCCGACCTCGTGCCGCCGGCAGTGGAGAGGCTCGACCCGGCGCTCCGGGCGCGCCTTTCGATCGTCCAGCAGACGCGCGAGGAGGACATGCAGCGCACCCGCGCCGCCTATGACCGCCTCGGCGTCGCCGCCGACCTCGCCCCCTTCTTCACCGACCTGCCGGCGAAGATGGCGCACGCCCACCTCGTCGTCGCCCGCTCCGGCGCCTCGACGGTGGCCGAACTCGCCGCCATCGGACGGCCGGCCATCCTCGTGCCGCTGCCGCACGCCCGCGACCAGGACCAGGCGGCGAACGCGGCGGTCATCGCGAAGGCCGGCGGCGCCTTCGCCTTCCCGCAGGATGAGCTGACGCCCGAGCGCCTCGCCGGCGAGCTTTCCGCCCTCGCCGCCGCCCCGGAGCGGCTCGCTGCCGCCGCGTCGGCGGCCCGCTCGGTCGGCCGCCCGGACGCGGTCGACCGCCTCGCCGACCTCGTCGCCGCCGTAGCCGAACGCCGCCCCCTGCCGAGCCGAGGACACTGATCCCATGAAGATGCCCCAGAACATCGGACCGGTGCACTTCGTCGGCATCGGCGGCATCGGCATGAGCGGCATCGCCGAGGTGCTGCACAATCTCGGCTACCAGGTGCAGGGCTCCGACGTCGCCGAGGGCGCCAACGTCACGCGGCTGCGCGAGAAGGGCATCCCCGTCTCGATCGGCCACGCCGCCTCCAACATCGGCCAGGCCGAGGTGATCGTCGTCTCCTCGGCGGTGAAGCACGACAATCCGGAGCTCGTCGCGGCACGGGCGCGCTTCCTGCCGATCGTCCGGCGCGCCGAGATGCTCGCCGAGCTGATGCGCTTCAAGCACGCCATCGCTATCGGCGGCACCCACGGCAAGACCACCACCACCTCGCTGGTGGCGACGCTCCTCGACGCCGGCGGCATGGACCCGACCGTCATCAACGGCGGCATCATCAACGCCTACGGCACCAACGCCCGCCTCGGCGCCGGCGACTGGATGGTGGTGGAGGCGGACGAATCCGACGGCACCTTCGTCAAGCTACCGGCCGACATCGCCATCGTCACCAACATCGACCCGGAGCACCTCGACCACTACGGCTCCTTCGACAAGGTGCGCGACGCCTTCGAGCAGTTCGTCGAGAACGTGCCGTTCTACGGCTTCGCGGTGATGTGCCTCGACCATCCTGAGGTGCAGGCCCTGGTCGGCCGCATCGACGACCGCCGCATCATCACCTACGGCGCCAACCCGCAGGCCGACGTGCGCTTCCTCGACCTGTCGATGGAGCCGAAGATGTCGCGCTTCCAGGTGGTGGTGCGCGACCGCGCCGCCGGTACCGAAACGATGATCCCCGACCTGTCGCTGCCGCTGCTCGGCCGCCACAACGTCTCGAACGCCACCGCGGCGATCGCCGTCGCCCACCGCCTCGGCATCGGCGCCGACGCGATCCGTACGGGCCTTGCCGCCTTCCGCGGCGTCAAGCGGCGCTTCACCCACACCGGCCACTGGAACGGCGTCGACGTCTTCGACGACTACGGCCACCACCCGGTGGAGATCGCCGCCGTGCTCGCCGCGGCGCGCGAGGCGACGAAGGGCAAGGTGGTGGCGGTGATGCAGCCGCACCGCTTCTCGCGCCTGTCGAGCCTCTTCCAGGACTTCTGCACCTGCTTCAACGACGCGGACACCGTCGTCGTCGCCGACGTCTACTCGGCCGGCGAGGCGCCGATCGCCGGGGCCGACCGCGACGGCCTCGTGCAGGGCCTTCGGACGAGCGGCCACCGCAGCGTCATCGCGCTGCCGGGGCCGGGCGACCTCGCCCATCTCGTCCGCGGCCTCGTCCGCCCCGGCGACATCGTCGTCTGCCTCGGTGCCGGCTCGATCACCCAATGGGCCTACGCCCTCCCGAAGGACCTCGCGGCGCTCGACGGGGGGCGGGGGTGAAGCCGTCCTTCCAGACATCAGCGGTCGCGAACCCTCCCCCCTCGCGGGGGAGGGCAGGGAGGGGGGGCGCCGCGGGTGCGTCCCTGTCGATCGCGCACGTGCGTCGCCGCGCGGCAGCCGGTGCCACACACGCTCGCTCTGCCGAGTGGCCCCCCCTCCCTACCCTCCCCCGCGAGGGGAGAGGGTTTTCCGTCGCATTTTGGGGGGGACGATGACCTCCCCCGACCTCCTGCCCCACCTCGCCGCTGCCGGCCTCCGCGGGGCTCTGACGCCGAACGCGCCGCTCGCCGATCTCGTGTGGTTCCGCGCCGGCGGCGCGGCGGAGCTCCTGTTCCAGCCGGCCGACGAGGCGGACCTTGCGGCGTTTCTCGCGGCCCTGCCGGCAGATGTTCCGGTCACGGTTGTCGGCCTCGGCTCGAACCTCATCGTCCGCGACGGCGGCATCCCGGGAGCCGTGGTGCGGCTGTCGATGCGCGGCTTCGGGTCGCTCGCGGTGGAGGAGGGGACGCGCATCCGGGCCGGCACGGCGCTGCCGGACAAGCGCCTCGCCGCCTTCGCCCTCGAGCACCGGATCGGGGGCTTCGCCTTCTATCACGGCATCCCCGGCGGCCTCGGCGGGGCGCTCAGGATGAACGCCGGGGCGAACGGCACCGAGACGCGCGAGCGCGTCGTCTCCGTCCGCGCCCTCGACCGGTCCGGCACGCTGCACACGCTGACGAACCCCGAGATGGGCTACGGCTACCGCCACGCGGCGGCGCCGGCGGAGCTCATCTTCACCGAGGCGCTGTTCGAGGGGCCGGCCGAGGACGAGGCGGCGATCCGCGCGGCCATGGACGCCGTGCAGGCGCACCGCGAGGCGGCGCAGCCGATCCGCGAGAAGACCGGTGGCTCGACCTTCAAGAACCCGCCCGGCGCCCGGGCCTGGCAGCTGATCGACGCGGCCGGCTGCCGGGGCCTCAGCGTCGGCGGCGCCAAGGTCTCGGAGATGCACTGCAACTTCCTCATCAACACCGGCGGGGCCACCGCCGAGGACATCGAGCGCCTCGGCGAGACCGTGCGCGCCCGCGTGCTCGAGACCTCCGGCGTCCGGCTCGAGTGGGAGATCAAGCGCCTCGGCGAGTTCCGCCCCGGTGCCGACGTGCAACCTTTTGTGGGGAGAGGCTGATGCCCGCGACGAAGCACGTCGCCGTCCTGATGGGCGGGTTCTCGAGCGAGCGCGAGGTGTCGCTGTCCTCCGGGCGCGAGTGCGCCAAGGCCCTCGAGGAGCGCGGCTTCCGCGTCACCCGCGTCGACGTCACCCGGAACGTCGGCCGCGAGCTCTTCGAGCTGAAGCCCGACGTCGCCTTCAACGCCCTGCACGGGCCGTTCGGCGAGGACGGGACGATCCAGGGCATCCTCGAGTTCCTCGCCATTCCCTATACCCACTCCGGCGTGCTCGCCTCGGCGCTCGCCATGAACAAGGAGAAGGCGAAGATCGTCTTCGCCGCGGCGGGGCTGCCGCTCGTCGAGCACCAGATCGTTAACCGCCTCGATGCGGCGCGCGAGCACGTGATGGCGCCGCCCTACGTGCTGAAGCCCATCGCCGAGGGGTCGAGCTACGGGGTCCTCATCGTCCGCGAGGACGCCGGGCATCCGCCCCAGGAGCTCTTCCGCGAGGACTGGCGCTACGGCGAATTCCTGCTCGCCGAGCGCTACGTTCCGGGCCTCGAGCTGACCTGCGCGGTGATCGGCGACCGGGCCACCGAGGTGCTGGAGATCGTGCCGGTCGGCCACGCCTTCTACGACTATGACTCGAAATATGTTCCCGGCGGTTCGCGGCACGAGGTGCCGGCCCGTCTTTCACCGAACGTTAACCAAACCTGCCGGAAGGTGACCCTCGAAGCGCATCGCGCGCTGGGGTGCAGGGGCGTATCGAGGGCGGACTTCCGCTTCGACCCGTCACGCGAGGAACTCGTCCTCCTCGAAGTCAACACCCAGCCGGGAATGACGCCCACGTCTCTGGTGCCCGACCTCGCCGCGTACGACGGGATCACCTTCGGCGAGCTGGTCGAGTGGATGGTGGAGGACGCGAGTTGCGGTCGGTAGGGCAAGCGGCAGCAGGAGGTCGACGGACGGCGCCGGTCCCCGGCGAACCGCTGCCGATCGGCCGGTCCTCGTCGCGCCGCTGGATGAAGCGGCTCGGCGAGGTGGTGGAGCGCGTGCCGCGCCACGCCGGCTCGATCGCCGCCGCCGCCCTCGTCGCCGGCTTCGTCGGCTACGGCGTTGTGCTCGGCGGCCACGGGCCCGCGCTCCTCGACTTCGTCACCGCCCGCTCCGGCTTCCAGATCTCCGCCGTCCGCCTGACGGGCCAGATCGAGACCTCCGATTCGGCGCTCCTCGCGGCCCTGTCGATCGAGCCCGGCGGCTCGCTGCTCGCCTTCGACGTGGCGGCGGCGCGCGACCGGCTGGAGACGCTGCCGTGGATCGCCTCGGCGACGATCCGCAAGCTCTATCCCGACGCCCTCTCCGTCGAGGTGACGGAGAAGCAGGCCTTCGCCCGCTGGCACAACGGCGAGCGCGTCTTCCTCATCGACCGCCAGGGCGTCCTCATCACCGACGAGTTCGACCTCTCCTACGACACGCTGCCGCTCGTCGCCGGGCGCGGCGCGCCGGAACTCGCCGAGGCGGCGATGGCGATGGTGGCCGAGCACGAGGTGCTCGCCGACCGCGTCGCCGCGCTCGTGCGCATCGGCGACCGCCGCTGGGACGTGCTCCTCACCGACGGCCCGACGATCCGGCTGCCGGAGGAGGGCCAGGAGGCGGCGCTGCAGGAAGTGGTGCGGCTCGAGGCGCAGGCGAAGCTCCTGCAGCGCGACATCGCCATCGTCGACCTGCGCATCCCCGACCGCATCACCATCCGCCTGACGCACGATGCCGCCGAGAAGCGGCGGGCCGAACTCGCCAAGCGGGCGAAGCGCAAGGGGACGGCCACGTGATGCGCTTCGGTCAGTCCGATCCCATGAGCCGCCTGAAGCCGCTGTCGCAGCGGCGCTCCGCCATCGTCACCGTCCTCGACGTAGGCTCGACCAAGGTCGCCTGCCTGATCGCCCGGCTCCGCCCGCGCGATTCGGCCGACGTCCTCGCCGGCCGCACCCACGCCATCGAGATCCTCGGCTACGGCTACCAGCGGGCGCGCGGCGTCAAGTCAGGCGTCGTCGTCGACCTCGACGGCGCCGAGCAGGCGGTCCGCCTCGCCGTCGATTCCGCCGAGCGCATGGCGGGCGTCACGGTCGAATCGCTGATCGTCACCGTCACCTGCGGCCGCCTCGGCAGCGAGAGCTTCGGCACCACCGTCGACCTCGGCGGCGAGACCGTCAGCGACGGCGACATCACCCGTGTCCTCTCTGCCGCCGGCGCCCATTCGGTGAGCGAGGGCCGCACGGTCGTCCACACCCTGCCGATCGGCTACACCCTCGACGGCAGCCGCGGCATTCGCGACCCGCGCGGCATGCTCGGCCGCCGCCTCGGCATCGACTGCACCGTCGTCACCGCCGACACGGCGCCGCTGCGCAACCTCCTCCTCACCGTCGGCCGCGGCCACCTCGAGGTCGAGGCGATGGTGGCGACGCCCTATGCGAGCGGCCTCTCCACCCTGGTGGAAGACGAATCGGAGCTCGGCGTCGCCTGCGTCGACATCGGCGGCGGCACCACCTCGCTCGCCGTCTTCTGCGACCGCCACCTCGTCCACGCCGACGCCATCGCCGTCGGCGGCGCCCACGTCACCCTCGACATCGCCAACGGCCTGTCGATCAAGGTCCAGGACGCCGAGCGGCTGAAGACCCTGCACGGCAGCGCCCTGCCGGGCTCGGCCGACGAGCGCGACATCCTCACCGTCCACCCGATCGGCGAGGACGACGCGTCCGCCGCCACCCAGGTGCCGCGGGCGGAGCTCAACCGCATCATCCGGCCGCGCGTCGAGGAGACGCTCGAGATCGTCCGCGACCGCCTGGTCGCCTCCGGCTTCGCCGGCAAGATCGGCCGGCGCATCGTCCTCACCGGCGGCGCGAGCCAGCTCACCGGCCTGCCGGAAGTGGCCCGCCGCATCCTCAGCCGCTCCATCCGTCTCGGACGACCGCTCGGCGTCGCCGGCCTGCCGGAGGCGGCCAAGGGGCCGGCCTTCGCTGCCGTGGTCGGCCTGCTGGTCTACCCGCAGGTGGTGCAGTTCGAGCAATTCCCCATCCGCCAGTCCCGCATGCGCCTCACGGGAACGGACGGCTACCTCGCCCGGGTCGGGCGGTGGTTCGGGAGCGCACATTGAGGCGGTGCGGAGAATCGTCGTCGGACGGCGCAAGCCCGAGGACGGCAGGCAGAGGGACGGACGGCCGCGGTCAAGAGCGGGCACGCCATCACGCGACGAGGCAACCATGACGATCAACCTGAAGATGCCCGACATCACCGAGCTCAAGCCGCGCATCACCGTCTTCGGTGTCGGCGGCGCTGGCGGTAACGCCGTCAACAACATGATCCAGGCGGGGTTGCAGGGCTGCGACTTCGTCTGCGCCAACACCGACGCGCAGGCGCTCAGCCTCGCCAAGGCCGAGCGCATCATCCAGATGGGCATCGCCGTGACCGAGGGTCTCGGCGCCGGCTCGCAGCCCGAAGTCGGCCGCGCCGCCGCCGAGGAGGTGATCGACGAGATCAACGACCACCTCGCCGGCTCGCACATGGTGTTCATCACCGCCGGCATGGGCGGTGGCACCGGCACCGGCGCCGCCCCCGTGATCGCCCGTGCGGCGCGCGAGATGGGTATACTGACTGTCGGCGTCGTGACGAAGCCCTTCCAGTTCGAGGGCCAGCGTCGCATGCGGATCGCCGAAGCCGGAATAGAGGACCTGCAGAAGAGCGTCGACACGCTCATCGTCATCCCGAACCAGAACCTGTTCCGGGTGGCGAACGAGAAGACGACCTTCGCCGACGCCTTCGCGATGGCCGACCAGGTGCTCTACTCGGGCGTCGCCTGCATCACCGACCTGATGGTCAAGGAAGGCCTGATCAACCTCGACTTCGCCGACGTCCGCTCGATCATGCGCGGCATGGGCAAGGCGATGATGGGCACCGGCGAGGCCTCGGGCGACAAGCGCGCGAGCCAGGCGGCCGAGGCGGCGATCTCCAACCCGCTCCTCGACGAGACCTCGATGAAGGGCGCCCGCGGCCTCCTCATCTCGATCACCGGCGGCAAGGACCTGACGCTGTTCGAGCTCGACGAGGCGGCCACCCGCATCCGCGAGGAGGTCGATCCGGACGCCAACATCATCCTCGGCGCCACCTTCGACGACGGCCTCGAGGGCATCATCCGCGTCTCCGTCGTCGCCACCGGCATCGACAAGGAGATGCGCGAGGACGTCACCCCGACCGAGGCGCGCCTCGCCGAGCTGACCAACCGCCTGCGCACGGTCACCGGCGGGAAGGCCGCCGCGGCCGCCGCTGCCGCCGCCCCCCGCGTCGCCACCGTCGAGAGCCGCGCCGCCGCGGCGCTCGAGGCCGACCTCGCCCCGGTCACCGTTCCGGCGGTCGAGCCGATGATGGGCGACTACCACCACGCCCCGGCGCTCCTCGACGCGGCCATCGACGCCCATGGCGAAGAGGTCCGCTACGAGGACGAGGAGCCCGAGGTCGAGCCCTACGTTCCGCCGGTGGCGGAGCGTCCGGCCGGGGTGTCGCCGCGCATGCCGCGCCTCGAGGACTTCCCGGCCCACACCCAGGGAGCGATTCGCGGCGCCGAGCGCGAGGAGACCCACGAGGAGGACAAGCGTCCGATGAGCCTCCTCCGGCGCATCGCGAGCGGCCTGTCGCGTCATTCCGATCACGATGACGAGCCGCCGGCGCGCGCCCCCGTCGCCCCGCCGGCCGCCCCGCGGCGCGCCCCGGTCGCCGAGGCCGCTCCGGTCGAGCCGGTGCGCCGGGCCCCGCCGCGGGCGCCGCAGGCGGATCCCTACCAGCGCGCCCGCGCGCCGGAGCCGGAGCCGCAGCGGCAGGCGCCGCGCGGACATCACGACGACGACCAGCTCGAGATCCCCGCCTTCCTGCGCCGCCAGGCGAACTGAGGCGAGTCCCGTTCCGGCACCCCCGCGGGGGTGCCGGGCCGTCCTTTCACGGCGCCCGCCGATCCTTCGGCCGGGCGCCGTGTTCGTTAAGGGATTCAAAAGGGTGGTCGTTGTTACAAACAGTAAGGAAGCGTGATTTTGCCTCCCCGGCCGGTGTGGCTAGGGTCCGCCTACGTGATCGCCGCGCCGCCGACAGGGGGCCGGTGCCGAGCCGAGGCGATCCGGGGCCGAGCGTACTTCGGCCGGTAGCGTAGAGGGCGGGTCGCACTTCGGCGGCGATCGGAAGGGACGGACGATGGCGCGGGCTGGGCACGCTCTTCAGAAGACTCTCGCCGACAGCGTCCGACTTTCCGGCATCGGCGTCCACAGCGGCGAGCCGGCCGCCGTCGTCCTCTATCCCGCCGAGCCGAACACCGGCATCGTCTTCGTTCGCTCCGATCTCGAGGGCGGCCACGCCGGCATCTCCGCCACCTTCCGCGCCGTCTCCGCCACCGAGCTCTGCACCGTCGTCGCGGACCGCTCCGGCGCCAGCGTCTCCACCGTCGAGCACCTGATGGCGGCGCTCTCCGCCTATGGCATCGACAACCTCGTCGTCGAGGTCGACGGGCCGGAAATGCCGATCATGGACGGCAGCGCCGCCGCCTTCGTCGAGGCGATCGAGCAGGTCGGCACGATGACCCAGTCGGCCGGCCGCCGCGTCCTGCGGGTCCTGAAGCCGGTGCGGGTCGATTCGGGTGACGCCTTCGGCGAGCTCGAGCCCTGGCCGACCGCCCGCTTCGAAGTGACCATCGCGTTCGACACCGACCTGATCGGCACCCAGTCCATCGAGTTCGAGCTGTCGCCGGGGCTCTTCCGCCGCGAGCTCTCCCGCGCCCGCACCTTCGGCCGCATCAGCGACGTGGAGCGGCTGTGGGCGATGGGCTTCGCCAAGGGCTCCTCGCTCGACAATTCGATCGCCATCGCCGGCGACCGCGTCCTCAACCCCGAGGGCACCCGCTGGGAGGACGAGTTCGTCCGCCACAAGGCGCTCGACGCCGTCGGCGACATCGCCCTCGCCGGCTTCGCCATCCAGGGCCTCTACCGGTCCTACAAGGGCGGCCACCGCATCAACGTCGCGGTGCTGAAGGCCCTCTTCGCCGATCCCTCGGCCTACGAGATCGTCGAGCTCGACGGCCGCCGCGAGACCCTGCGCGAGGTCGGCCGCGCCGAACTCGGCGCCGGTGTCGCCGCCGCCGCCTACGGTCCCGAGCGGTCCTGATCCGCCGGCCGGCCGGGGCGTCCGCCCGCAGGGCGACGATCGCGCTTCCCGTCCCGCCGTTCTCCTCGCCGACGGCCGCGGCCGCGCCATAGTTTCGCTCCAAACTCCCGCGCATCACAGCAACCGTCGGCGGCGTCCGCCCGCGCCCGTGGCGCCCGGACGCTGATTCGGTGTATGCGGGACGCCGGGTGGCACTCGCGCCGGAGACCGCCGCCGCATCTGTCTGGTCTGGAGGGACGCTTGCCGGAGCCCATCGTATCGAAGCCGACCGCGTGGCGACGCTCCGGCCTCCTCGCCGCCGTGGTCGCGTGCGGGCTCGCGCTCGCCGCCTGCGCGGACAAGGAGGACGATCTCTTCCTCGACGATACGCCGGCCGACCAGCTCTACAACGAGGGCCTCGCCTTCGTGCAGCGCGGCGACCTCCGCGAGGCGACCAAGACCTTCGAGAAGCTCGACCAGCTGCACCCCTATTCGGAGTACTCCCGCAAGGCGATGGTGATGACCGCCTATGTGGAGTACTCGCGCGGCAACTACACCGAGGCGATCAACGCCTCGCGGCGCTTCCTGACGCTCTTCCCCGGCAGCCCGGACGCCGCCTACGCGCTCTTCATCATCGGCCAGTCCTATTATCACCAGGTGCCGGACGTCTCCCGCGACCAGGAGATGGCGGCCAAGGCGATGGGCGCCTATGACGAGCTGATCCGCCGCTATCCCGACAGCGAGTATTCCAACGAGGCGCGCACCAAGGTGCTCGCCATGAAGGACCAGCTCGCCGGCAAGGAGATGGAGATCGGCCGCTTCTATCTCTACAAGAAGGACTACATCGCCGCGATCAGCCGCTTCCGCATCGTCATCGTCGACTACCAGACGACGCGGCACGTGGAGGAGGCGCTGGCGCGCGTCGCCGAGGCCTACTACGCCATGGGCGTCGTCAAGGAGGCGCAGACCGCCGCCGCCGTGCTCGGCCACAACTTCCCGGACAGCCAGTGGTACAAGAGCACCTACACGCTCCTGCAGACCGGCGGCTACGGGCCCGAGAACGACAGCGGCAGCTGGATCAGCAAGGCCTTCGCCAACATCAAGCTGATCTGACGGGTCGGGACGCCCGGCCGGGGTTCGGGGCATGTTGGTCGAGCTGGCGATCCGCGACATCGTGCTGATCGAGCGCCTCGAAGTCGGCTTCGGCGCCGGCCTCACAGTGCTCACCGGCGAGACGGGCGCCGGCAAGTCGATCCTGCTCGACGCCCTCGGCCTCGCCCTCGGCGGGCGCGGCGACGCCGGCCTCGTCCGCCATGGCGCCGCCCAGGGCCAGGTGTCCGCCGTCTTCGATCCCGGCCCCGATCATCCGGCCCGCGCGCTCCTCGCCGAGAACGGCGTCGAGGCCGAGGGCGAGGTGATCCTCCGCCGCGTCCAGAGCGCCGACGGCCGCACCCGCGGCTTCGTCAACGACGAGCCGGCGAGCGCCGGGCTGATGCAGCGCCTCGGGGCGCTGCTCGTCGAGATCCACGGCCAGCACGACGCCCGCGCCCTCGTCGACCCGGCCGCCCATCGCGCCCTCCTCGACGCCTTCGGCGGCCACCGGCCGGCGGTCGCCGCCGTCGCCGAGGCGTGGAAGGCGCGCCGCGAGGCGGAGACGGCGCTCGAGCGCCACCTGGCCCGCATCGCCGCCGCCGCCCGCGAGGGCGAGTTCCTCCGCGCCAGCCTCGAGGAGCTCGACGCCCTCGCGCCGGAGGTCGGCGAGGAGGCGGCCCTCGCCGAGACGCGCGCGGCGATGATGCGGGTCGAGAAGGTGGCGGGCGACCTCTCCGACGCCTTCGAGCAGTTGAACGGCACCGGTTCGCCGGTGCCGGAGGTGGCGAGCCTGATGCGCCGCCTCGAGCGCAAGCGCACCGAGGCGCCGGAGCTCGTGACGGCGCCGGTCGAGGCGCTCGGCCGGGCCCTCGACGCCCTCGAGGAGGCGCGCTTCGGCCTCGAGCACGCCCTTGCCGCCACCGCCTTCGACCCGAAGGTGCTGGAGCGCACCGAGGAGCGGCTGTTCGCGCTCCGCGCCGCCGCCCGCAAGCACCACGTCCCGGTCGACGAGCTCGCGGCGCTGCGCGCCCGCATGACCGCGGACCTTGCCGACATCGACGCCGGAGAGGAGCGCACGGCGGCCCTGGAGCGCGCCGTCGAGGCGGCCCGCTCCACCTACGCGGCGGCAGCCGGAACGCTCACCACGGCCCGCCGGAAGGCCGCCGCGGCCCTTGCCGGGGCGGTGGAGCGGGAACTGCCGGCGCTGAAGCTCGAGCGCGCCCGCTTCGAGGCGGTGGTCACCACCGATCCGGACGAGCCCGGCCCCGCCGGCATCGACGCCGTCGAGTTCCACGTCCAGACCAACCCTGGCACCCGGGCCGGCCCGCTCGCCAAGATCGCCTCCGGCGGCGAGCTGTCGCGCTTCCTGCTCGCCCTCAAGGTGGCGCTCGCCGACCGCGGCTCGGCGCCGACGCTGATCTTCGACGAGATCGACACGGGCGTCGGCGGCGCCGTCGCCGAGGCGATCGGCACCCGCCTCGCCCGCCTCTCCGAGCGCGTCCAGGTCCTCGCCGTCACCCACGCACCGCAGGTGGCGGCCCGCGCCGCCGGCCACCTCCTCATCGCCAAGGAGGCCGTCGGTGCCGAGGCGGTGGCGACCCGCGTCGACCCGCTCGCCGGCGAGACCCGCCGCGAGGAGATCGCCCGCATGCTCGCCGGCGCGGTGATCACGGACGAGGCGAGGGCGGCGGCGGACCGGCTGATGGCGGGGGTGGGGTAGGCCTACTGCGTCTTCGTCAGCACGCCGCAGGAGGCGACGATCGCCTGCGACGGGCTGAGGCCCGTGTGGGCGTAGCACATCTCCATCCGGTCGGGGCCGGTAAGGGTCAGGCTCAGCGAGCCGTCGGTGTCGGCCCCCATGCCGGTCTTGCCGTCGGGGCCGAAGGCGATCGCGAAGGGCTCCTTGTTCGCCGGGTCCGACCACGAGTGACCCCAGGCGACGACGCCGTCCTGGCCCTCGAACGCCAACGTGAAGGTGATCTCGCGCACCCGCGGCGGCTGGGCCAGCGTCTCCGTTCCCGGATGATGCGAATTGTGGCCGAAGATCACCGTCTTGAACGGTCCGGACCAGACGCCCTTGATATCCGGCGGCGTCGCCTCCTGCGCGGAGGCGCCGGCGAGGCCGGCGGCGAAGGCGATGGTGGTCACGGTGGCGAGCAGGCGCATTGTCGTTGTCCTCCCTGACGTGCCCCCGCACACGGGACGGCGACTATCGACTGGTCGCGAGGGCGGCGGCAAGGGGCAGTCAGAGGCGGGCAGCGCAGCGGATCGGTCGGCAGCCGCGACGTGCGTGATGTCGACCCTCCTCTTGTGGGAGGGTCGGGCCGCCGCAGGCGGACCGGGGAGGGCGCCGGCGGCACAGCCGACGGCGTGGGGCGTTGCAGCGTCCTCGGCCGTCGCACGCCGCGCTCGCGCGCGGCGCCCCCTCCGGCCGCCGCCGGCGGCCACCTCCCTCACGAGGGGGAGGGGAAACGCGGCGCTCGCCTCGCCCTCAGCTCCCGAACACCGACCAGCCCATCGCCTTCGCCAGCTTCTCCATCGCCAGCGACCCCAGATGGGAGTTGCCGGTGGCGTTCAGCCCCGGCGACCAGACGCAGATCGAGGCCTTGCCCGGGACGATGCCGAGGATGCCGCCGCCGACGCCGCTCTTGCCGGGGATGCCGACCTTGAAGGCGAAGTCGCCCGAGCCGTCATAGTGGCCGCACATCAGCATCAGCGCATTGATGCGGCGCGCCCGCTCGCGCGAGACGACGCGGCGGCGCGTCGCCGGGTGGTGGCCGTCCTCGGCGAGGAAGCGGCCGGCGTGGGCGAGGTCGCGGCAGCTCATCGCGATGGCGCACTGGTGGAAGTAGACGCCGAGCGTCATCTCCGGCGGGTTCTCGAGGTTGCCGAAGGCCTTCATGTAGTTGGCGAGCGCCACGTTGCGGTAACCGGTCGCCGTCTCCGACTGCGCCACCGCCTTGTCGACGACGATCTCCTCGTTGCCGGCGAGGAAGCGAAGGAACTGGACGATGTCGCCGAGCGCCTCCTTCGGCGGATGGCCGGAGAGCACCACGTCGGTGACGACGATGGCGCCGGCGTTGATGAAGGGATTGCGCGGCACGCCGTTCTCGCGCTCGAGCTGGACGATCGAGTTGAACGGGTTGCCCGAGGGCTCGCGGCCGACCCGGCGCCACAAGGTGTCGCCGACGCGCCCGAGCGCCAGCGTCAGGGTGAACACCTTCGAAATCGACTGGATGGAGAACGGCTCGTCGGCGTCGCCGGCGACGTGCACGGCGCCCTCGGCGGTGACGACGGCGATGCCGAACTTCTTCGGGTCGACGCGGGCGAGCTGCGGGATGTAGGAGGCGACGCGGCCGCGCTCCTCTTCCTTCGCCATCTCGCCGGCGATTTCCGCCAGCACCGCCGCGATTTCCGGCAAGCTCCGTCCTCCGTCGGTTTCCGCCGCGCCGCCGGCCACGGCGCGGCCGCATCCATAGCGCGCCGGTGGCCGCAGCCAAACCCTCCGTCCGTTGGAGATCGGGGGGCTGCCGGAACGGGGTCGCTTCGGGTTATGGAGGGCGCGACGGGCGAACGGGAGTGAACCGGCGATGGCGAGGTCCAAAGACCGGGGGACGGGCAAGGCGACGGAGACGAGCGGGGTCGCGGCCGGCGACGACATCTCGACACCGACGCTGGAGGAGGCCGCGAGCGAGCACGCGCGCCTCGCCGAGGAGATCCGCGGCCACGACGTTCGCTACTACCGCGAGGACGCCCCGACCGTCTCCGACGCCGAGTACGACGCGCTGCGGCGCCGGCTCGCCCACCTCGAGGCCGCCTATCCCGAGCTCGCCTCCGCCGATAGCCCGACCCAGACCGTCGGCGCGGCACCCTCCGAGGCGTTCGGCCAGGTGCGCCATGCCGTGCCGATGCTGTCGCTCGACAACGCCTTCGCCGAAGAGGACGTCGCCGACTTCGTCGCCCGCATCCGCCGCTTCCTGCGCTGGCCGGCCGAGGAGGCGCTCGTCATCGACGCCGAGCCGAAGATCGACGGCCTCTCGCTGTCGCTGCGCTACGAGGGCGGGCGGCTCATCACGGCGGCGACGCGGGGCGACGGGTCGGTCGGCGAGAACGTCACGGCCAATGTGCGGACGATCGCCGAGATCCCGGACACGCTGCCGAAGGGGGCGCCGGAGGTCGTCGAGGTGCGCGGCGAGGTCTACATGGCCCACGCCGACTTCGCGGCGCTGAACGAACGCATGGCCGAGAGCGGCCGCGTCTTCGCCAACCCGCGCAACGCCGCGGCGGGCTCGCTCCGCCAGCTCGACCCGGCGATCACCGCGAGCCGGCCGCTGCGCTTCTTCGCCTATGCCTGGGGCGAGATGAGCGCGATGCCGGCCGAGACCCAGTCGGACATGCTGGCCCTCTTCCGCGCCTGGGGCTTTCCGGTCAACCCGCGCATCCGCCGCTGCGACAGCGTCGAGGAGGTCATCGCCTACTACCGGGAGACCGAGGCTGAGCGCGCCGGGCTCGGCTACGACATCGACGGCGTCGTCTACAAGGTCGACCGGCTCGACCTGCAGGCGCGGCTCGGCTTCGTGTCGCGCTCGCCGCGGTGGGCGATCGCCCACAAGTTCCCGGCCGAGCAGGCGACGACGGTGCTCGAGGCGATCGAAATCCAGGTCGGCCGCACCGGCGCCCTGACGCCGGTGGCGCGGCTGACGCCCGTCACGGTCGGCGGCGTCGTCGTGTCGAACGCCACGCTGCACAACGAGGACGAGATCGCGCGGAAGGACGTGCGCGTCGGCGACACGGTGGTGGTGCAGCGGGCGGGCGACGTCATCCCCCAGGTGGTGCGGGCGGTGCTGGAGCGCCGGCCGGAGGGGGCGGAGCCGTTCGTCTTCCCGACGGTGTGCCCGGCCTGCGGCAGCCACGCGGTGCGCGAGATCAACCCGCGCACCGGCAAGGAGGACGCCGTCCGCCGCTGCACCGGCGGGCTCATCTGCCCAGCCCAGTCCGTCGAGCGCCTCCGCCACTTCGTCTCCCGCCACGCCTTCGACATCGAAGGCCTTGGCGAGAAGCAGATCGCCGCCTTCCACGCCGACGGGCTGATCAACGAGCCGGCCGACATCTTCACGCTTGAGGCGCGCGACAAGGCTTCGGTGAAGAAGCTGAAGGACCGCGAGGGCTTCGGCGCCACGTCGGTGGCGAACCTCTTCAAGGCGATCGAGGTGCGGCGCCGCGTGCCGCTCGACCGCTTCGTCTTCGCCCTCGGCATCCGTCACGTCGGTGAGACGACGGCGCGGCTGATCGCCCGCACCTACGGCACCTGGGAGGCGTTCTCGGCCGCGATGACCGGACAGGACGCCGCGGCGGCGGTGGCCGAACTCGACGCGATCGAGGGCATCGGCGAGACGCTGGCCGAGGCGGTGGTCGATTTCTTCCAGGAAGATCACAACCGCGAGGCGCTCGGCCGGCTCCTCGCCGAGGTGACGGTGGAGAAGGTGGAGGCGCCGCGGGCGGCGGACTCCCCCGTCGCCGGCAAGACGGTCGTGTTCACCGGCTCGCTCGAGAAGATGACGCGCGACGAGGCGAAGGCGCGGGCGGAATCGCTCGGCGCCAAGGTGGCGGGCTCGGTGTCGAAGAAGACCGACCTCGTCGTCGCCGGCCCCGGCGCCGGCTCGAAGCTGAAGCTCGCCGCCGAACTCGGCCTCGAGGTCATCGACGAGGACGGCTGGCTGAAACTCATCGGCGAGGGGTGAGGGGCGCGGTGACTTTCCCTTCTCCCGGCCGAAGGCGGGGAGAAGGTGGCGCTCAGCGCCGGATGAGGGCGGCGCACGAAGTGCGCCGGCGCCGCGGCTCGTTGCAACTCCCGCGCTGCGCGCGGGCCCTCATCCGCCCTTCGGGCACCTTCTCCCGGCTCCGCCGGGAGAAGGAAAAGACTGCGCCTCAGCCCTTGCCGGCGTTGATGATCCTGAGGATCAGCCAGACCGGGACGACGATCACGGCGCCGAGAAGCAGGTAATGGAACACCTGCTCGACGGCGCCGAAGCCCATGTTGACGATGCGCTGCACGGTGCGGCCGATCCAGTCGACGATGTCGAAGGGCTCGAGCCCGAGCGCCGCCATCACCACGCCGACGACGAGCGAAAGCAGGAGGAGCTGCACGAGGACGCGCAGGGGAGAGCCCCCGAGGAAGCGCGACACGCTGCCATTCGCCATGATGCCGTCCGTCGCTCCGCTGCCCGCGGCCCCTAGGGCCGCATCTCCTCGCCGGCCATCCCGGCCGTCCGCCCGATATAGGAGCCCGCTGCGGCGAGCGCGAGGGCGCGCCTCAGACCTTCTCGAGCAAGGTGAGCTCCCAGCCGAAAGCCGCCATCGCTACGTGCACGCTGCGGAAGCCCGCCTCGCGGAACAGGCGCTCGTTGGCCTCCCGGTCGAGCGGACGGAGTGCCGAGCGGACCGCACGCTCCTTCTCCAGCACCTCGGCGTCGGTGAGGCCCATGTCCCGCTTGTAGGCGTTGAGCAGGTAGTGGTTCGTCATCTGCGCCTTGCCGGAGGCTTCGAGCACCTTCTCGGCGACGACGGCCGCGCCCCGCCACTCGAGCGCGGCGTGGATGCGGGCGAGCACCGCGCGCCGCTCCTCGAGATCGAGGAACTGCAGGGTGAACAGCGACGAGACGAAGCTCGCGGGCGCCGGGATGTCGAAATCGACCACGTCGTCGAGGATGTACTCAGTGAGCGGGCTCCGGTCGCGCCGCCGGGCCTCGGCGATCATCTCCGGCGCATTGTCGACCGCCACGATGCGCACCGGCGCGACGTCCCGCAGCTGACGCCTGAGGATACGCGCGAAGCGCCCTGTGGAGCAGCCGAGGTCGACGCAGACCGAGCCGGGGCGGACCACCGCGGCGGCGAGCATCGCCGCCGTCCGCAGGAAGACGCCGTGGAACGGCACCGACTTGAAGATGTGCGCCTCGAAGCCGCCGGCGGCGAGGAGGCCGAAGTCGATGTCGTTCGAGGTGACGCCCGGCTGCGGCACCGGTGCGGCGGCGCCCGGCGCCGCCTTCGCGTGGCGCTTCGAGCGTCCGAGCAGCAGGTACTGCCCGTTCGACATGACGTCGATGTCCTCGATCGCGAAGTGGCGCGAGAACAGCGACTTGTAGTCCTTGAGGCTGAAGGCGCTCGTGTGGGTGCTGGCGATCCGGTGGGGGCGGCCTGGCCAGACCTGCTCGTAGATCGTCTGCAGGGGCGACAACGTGATCAGGATGCGGGGATACTTCCCGGCGACGTCCGCGAGCACCCGCGCCGGATCCTCGAGGAACTCCTGGACACCGACCATCACGACGCACTCGGCCTCGCAGAGGGGGACCGGGTCGCGGTCGAGGTCGACGACGAGGCACTCCGGCGAGCGGGAGACGACATCCGCCGGCACGTAGCCGACGCCGTGCTCGGCGAGGTATTCGCCGAGCTTCATGTTCCCGCAGCCGATGTCGAGCACGCTCGACACGCCGAAGGCGAGGAGCTTGTCCGCCACCTCGCGCGCCCGCTGGGGGTTCGCGTGGCCGTAGGTCTCCTTCGGGTCGGCCCAACGCTCGGCCGGGCCAAGCTGCGCCTTGCCGGTCTTGATCGGCAGCTTCATGGCGTCTTCGGGCCTCGAAAGCGGCAGGCCACGTCTCAGACCGGCAGCGTGTAGGCGGTCTTGACGATCGTGTAGAACTCGCGGGCGTAGGTGCCCTGTTCGCGCGGGCCGTAGGACGAGCCCTTCCGGCCGCCGAACGGCACGTGGTAGTCGACGCCCGCCGTCGGCAGGTTGACCATCACCATGCCCGCGTCGGAGTTGCGCTTGAAGTGCTCGGCATACTTCAGCGAGCGGGTGCAGATGCCCGAGGAGAGGCCGAACTCGGTGTCGTTCGCCACCGCCAGCGCCTCGTCGTAGTCCTTCACCCGGATCACCGAGGCGACCGGCCCGAAGATCTCCTCGCGCGCGATGCGCATGTCGTTGTTCACCTCGGTGAAGAGGGCGGGGGCGAGGTAGAAGCCGGGTGCCGACCGGTTCAGCCGCTCGCCGCCGGCGGCGAGGCGGGCGCCCTCGCCGCGGCCGACGTCGAGATAGGAGAGGTCCTGGTCGAGCTGCCGCTGGTCGACCACCGGGCCGATGTCGGTGCCGGCGGCGAGGGCGTCGTCGATCTTCAGCGTCGCCATCTTGGCCGTCACGGCCTCGACGAAGCGGTCGTGGATCTGCTCGGTGACGATCAGCCGGCTCGCCGCCGTGCAGCGCTGGCCGGTCGAGAAGAAGGCGCTCTGCACCGCGCAGGTCACCGCCGTGTCGAGGTCGGCGTCGTCGAGGACGATCTGCGGGTTCTTGCCGCCCATCTCGAGCTGCACCTTGGCGCCACGCTCGACCGCCTTCATCGCGACGGACCGTCCGGTACCGACCGAACCGGTGAAGGTGATGGCGTCGACGCCCTTCGCCGTGACGATCGCCTCGCCGACCACCGAGCCGCGGCCCATCACGAGGTTGAAGACGCCCGCCGGCAGGCCGGCGCGCGAGAGGATCTCCGACAGCGCCCAGGCCGAGCCCGGCACGAGGTCGGCCGGCTTGAAGACGACGCAGTTGCCGTAGGCGAGGGCGGGGGCGATCTTCCAGGCCGGAATGGCGATCGGGAAGTTCCACGGGGTGATCATGCCGATGACGCCGACCGGCTCGCGGGTGACGTCGACGGTGATGCCGGGGCGGATCGAGGGGATGCGCTCGCCGCCGAGCCGGAGCGCCTCGCCGGCGAAGAAGCGGAAGATCTGGCCGGCGCGCGTCGCCTCGCCGATGCCTTCCGCGCGCGTCTTGCCTTCCTCGCGCGACAGCAGGGTGCCGAGCTCCTCCTTGCGGGCGAGGATCTCCGCCGCCGCCGTCTCGAGGATGTCGGCGCGCACCTGCGGGCTCGTCCGGCTCCAGGCCGGGAAGGCGGCGCGGGCGGCGGCGACGGCGCGGGCCGCGTCGGCGGCGCTCGCCTGGGCGTAGATGCCCACGACGTCGTCGGTGTTCGACGGGTTGCGGTTCTCGGAGGCGTCGCCGCCCGCGACCCACTCGCCGGCGATGAAGTTCGGGCGGACGTCGGAGCTCGGGACGGTCATGGCGGGGTACCTCGGCCTGCTGCGGGCCGAGCCCGCCGGAAGAGGCCCTGTCCTAGCCGAAGCCGGCCGGCGCCTCCAGCCCCGCGGTGGATCGCCCGGGCCGGCAAGCCGCGGCGGGAGCCGCTGTCCGCCGCCTAGCCCGGGTTGCTCCAGGTAACGCGGGCGTTGAAGAGGTAGCCGGCGCCGTAGACGGTGCGGATCAGCGTCGGCTCGGCGGCGGTGTCGTCGAGCTTGCGGCGGAGGCGCGAGACGCGCACGTCGACCGAGCGGTCGAAGGGGGTGCGCTGGGCGGCGATGCCGAGGCCGTCCATGATCTGGTCGCGCGAGAGGATGCGGTTCGGCGCCCTGAGCAGCATGAGGAGGAGCGCCGCCTCGGCGACGCTGAGCGCCCGCGTCTCGCCGGCCGGGGTGGTGAGCACGTTGGTGGCGGCGGAGAAGGTGAAGCCGGCGAAGCGGGCGGTCTCCGCTCCCGCCGCCGCCGGGGTCTCGGCGGGGGCGAGGCGGCGGAGCACGCTGCGCGCCCGGGCGACGAGCTCGCGTGGCTCGAAGGGCTTCACCACATAGTCGTCGGCGCCGAGTTCCAGTCCGAGCACGCGGTCCGCGGTGTCGGCCCGGCCGGTGAGGACGAGGATGCCGGTGCCCCCCTGGCGGCGCACCGCCTTGACCACCTCGAGGCCGTCCATGTCCGGCAGGCCGAGGTCGAGGATGGCGAGGTCCGGCGGCTCCTTGGCGAAGCGGGCGAGGAAGTCGCGGCCGCGGCCGAAGTGCTCCACCCTCATGCCAAAGCCCTCGAGGGCGCGGCCGGCGAGGCGGGCGATCTCCTCCTCGTCCTCGAGCAGGAAGACGAGCGGGCCGTCGCTCCCGCTCACCGGCGGAGGGGTCCGTCGGCGGCCACCGCGGCGGCGAGCTCGGCGGCGGTGAAGGGCTTCATCAGCACCGGATAGGGCAGGGCGGCGGCCTTCCGGCCGGGCGCGGCGAGCCGCTCGGCGTGGCCGGTGACGACGACGATGCGCAGGTCCGGCCGGCGGCGGCGGGCGATCGCGGCGAGGCTGAGGCCGTCCGGCCGGCCGGGCATGACGACGTCGGTGACGAGCACGTCGAGGTCCTCCACCGTCTCGATGAGTTCCAGCGCCTCGGCGCCGCTCGCCGCCACGAGCACCGCGTGGCCGGCGTCGGCGAGCTGGCGGCGGATGAGCGCCCGCACCTCCGGCTCGTCCTCGACGACGAGCACGAGGCGCTGGTGGGCGGGCGGCGCGGCGGCAATCGCGGGCGTGCCGACGGACGGCGTCGCCACCGCCGGCGGCTCCGGCGCCCGCGGCAGGAGCAGCGTCACCGTCGTCCCCGCGCCGAGCTTCGAGGAAAGGCGGATGTGGCCACCCGACTGCTTGACGAACCCGTACACCATCGGCAGCCCGAGCCCGCTGCCGGTGCCTGGCCGCTTGCGGGTGAAGAACGGCTCGAAGGCGCGCGACAGCGTCTCGGCGTCCATGCCGGCGCCGGTGTCGGCCACCTCGACGCGCACGTAGGCGCCCGGCGCCACGGCATCGTCGAAGCCGTCGAGGGCGGCGGCGTCGACGAGGCTGGTGGCGATCGACAGCCGGCCGCCCTCCGGCATGGCGTCGCGGGCGTTGAGGGCAAGGTTGATGAGGGCGTTCTCCATCTGGTGCGGGTCCACCAGAGCATAGGCCGTGCCGGCCCGATGGGTGAGGGCGATCTCGACGTTGCGGGAAAGCGAACGGTCGAGGAGGCCGACCATCGAGGCGATGAGGCCGTTGATCTCGGTCGGCTGCGGCGTCAGCGGCTGGCGGCGCGCGAAGGCGAGCAGCCGCCGCGTCAGGTCGGCACCGCGGCGCGCCGCCGCGAGCGCCGGCTCGACGAAGGCGGTGCTCTCCCCGTCCTGTCGCTCGGCGAGGGTTGCGAGGTTGCCGATGACGATGGTGAGGAGGTTGTTGAAGTCGTGGGCGAGCCCGCCGGTCAGCTGACCGATCGCCTGCATCTTCTGCGCCTGCACGAGCGCCGCCTCGGCCGCCTTCTGCTCCGTGACGTCGGAGGAGAGCACGAACAGGCCGGCGATCGAGCCGTCGTCGAGGCGCTCCGGCACGAGCGTCGAGCGGGCGTGGACGGTGCGGCCGCCGCGCTCGGCCGAGTACTCGTAGGTGGCGCGCTCGCCCCGGAAGGCGGCGTCGATGTGCGGCTTGATGGCGTCGTAGACGCGCGGGCCGAGGATGGTCCGCACCTTGCGCCCGAGCACGCCCTCCTTGCGGCGGCCGACCCAGTCGGCATAGCCGCGGTTGACGAACTGGTAGCGCTCCTCCCGGTCGATGTAGGCGATGAGGGCGGGCACCGTGTCGGTGATGAGGCGCAGGCGCGATTCGAGCCCCACCTTCTCGGCAAGGATGCGCCGCTCCTCCTGCCGCTGTTCGGTGACGTCGGAATAGACGGTGACGAAGCCCGAGCCGCCCGGCAGCGGCTCGCCGCGCACGGCGATGATGCGGCCGTTCGGGCGCACCCGCTCGAGGGTGTGCGGCAGGAAGCGCCGCGCCGTCTCGACGCGCTGCGCGACGAGGGTGTCGACGTCGCCGGCGCCGTATTCGCCGCGCTCGGCGTTGTGGCGCATGAAGGCGGAGAACGGCGTGCCGCGGCGCGCCAGGCGCTCGGGGAAGTCGAGAAGCTGGAAGAACATCCGGTTCCACGCGACGAGCTCGAGCTTCGCGTCGAAAATCGTGATGCCCTGGTCGATATGGTCGAGCCCCGCCTGGATCAGGTCGAAGAACCCCGATCCGTCCGCATCTCCTCGCCTGCGCGCCGGCACCGGCAGCCCTCCCTTGGCGGGATTGTCTTTCAGCACCAACGGATGCTCCGTCCCCGCAGGTAGATCAAGGGGCCTCATCCTGCCGTTACAATCGCGTTACATTCGTGACCGATTGTCGATAAGATCGGCGTTCAAGACTTCCACAACGAACAAAGGGGAGAGCGCCTTGAACAAGGTGGAGCGTCCGGCACGGGCCGTCGACCCCTACGAGGTCGGGCTCGACCGCAACGACGCCAATTTCGCCGTGCTGTCGCCGCTCGTCTTCCTCGAGCGGGCGGCTGCCGTCTATCCGGACCGGCCGTCGGTCGTCTACGGCGCCGAGCGCTACACGTGGCGCGAGACCTACGCCCGCTGCCGGCGCCTCGCCTCCGGCCTCGCTGCCCGCGGGCTCGGCCGCAACGACACGGTGGCCATCGTCGCGAGCAACATCCCGGCGATGATGGAGGCTCACTTCGGCGTGCCGATGTCGGGGGCCGTCCTCAACACCATCAACACCCGCCTCGACGCGGAGGCGATCGCCTTCATCCTCGACCACGGCGAGGCGACGCTGCTGTTCGTCGCCGGCGAGTTCCTCGAGGTGGTGCAGCGCGCCGTCGCCCTGTCGGAGACGAAGCCGCCGCTCGTCTTCATCGAGGACGGCTCGGGCGTCGCGAACCCCGGCCTGCCGGACTACGAGGGCTTCCTCGCCGCCGGCGACCCGGACTTGGCCTGGTCGCTGCCGGACGACGAGTGGCGGGCGATCGCGCTCTCCTACACCTCCGGCACCACCGGCAACCCGAAGGGCGTCGTCACCCACCACCGCGGCGCCTACCTCAACGCCATCGGCAACGCGCTCGCCTGGCAGATGCCGGCGCACCCGACCTATCTCTGGACGCTGCCGCTCTTCCACTGCAACGGCTGGTGCTTCCCGTGGACGCTGGCGATGCTCGCCGGCACGGCGGTGTGCCTGCGCCGCGTCAGCGCCGCGGCGATCTACGAGGCGATCGAGACGGAGAACGTCGACCACTTCTGCGCCGCCCCGACGGTGCTGACCTTCGTCATCAACGCCAAGCCGTCCGAGAAGCGGCCGCTGCCGCGCGCCGTGAAGGTGATGACGGCGGGCGCCCCGCCGGCCGCCGCGGTGATCGCTGGCATGGAGGCCGAGGGCTTCGCCATCACCCACGTCTACGGCCTCACCGAGGTCTACGGCCCGGCGGTGATGTGCGCCTGGAAGGAGGAGTGGGACGGCCTGCCGCCGGAGGAGCGGGCGCGCCAGAAGTCCCGCCAGGGCGTCACCTACCACGTCCAGCACGGGCTCTCCGTCATGGACCCCGCAACGATGACGCCGGTCGAGCCCGACGGCGAGACGCTCGGCGAGGTGATGATGCGCGGCAACATCGTCATGAAGGGCTACTTCAAGAACCCGACGGCCACCGCCGAGGCCTTCGCCGGCGGCTGGTTCCACACCGGCGACATCGGCGTCATGCACCCCGACGGCTACATCCAGCTGAAGGACCGCTCCAAGGACGTCATCATCTCCGGCGGCGAGAACATCTCCTCGATCGAGGTCGAGGACATCCTCTACCGCCACCCGGCGGTGCAGGAGGTGGCCGTCGTCGCCCGCCCGGACCCGACCTGGGGCGAGACGCCGTGCGCCTTCATCACGCTGAAGGAGGGGGCGAGCGCCACCGAGGCCGACATCGTCGCCTGGGCGCGGGACAACATGGCCCGCTTCAAGGCGCCGAAGACGGTAGTGTTCGGCCCCTTGCCGAAGACGTCAACCGGCAAGATCCAGAAGTTCCAGCTGCGCGAGCGCGCGAAGGAGCTCGCATGACGGCGGCCGGCGACGTCATCCTCGAGACGAAGGGGCTCGTGAAGGAGTTCCGCGGCTTCCGCGCCGTCGACGACGTCGACCTGTCGGTCCGGCGCGGCACGATCCACGCGCTCATCGGCCCGAACGGCGCCGGCAAGACCACCTGCTTCAACCTCCTGACGAAGTTCCTCGAGCCGACGGCCGGCACGATCCGCTTCAACGGCCACGACATCACCCGCACGAAGCCGGCCCGCATCGCCCGCATGGGCCTCGTGCGGTCGTTCCAGATCTCGGCGGTGTTCCCGCGCCTCTCGGTGCGCGAGAACGTCCGCGTCGCCCTGCAGCGGCGCGAAGGCGCCTCGTTCGACTTCTGGCGCTCGGAGAAGACGCTCCGCCGCCTCGACGCGCGCGCCGCCGAGCTCGCCGACTGGGTGGGCCTCTCCGACTTCCTCGACACCGCCGCCGGCGACCTCTCCTACGGTCGCAAGCGGGCGCTCGAGATCGCCACCACCCTCGCCCTCGAGCCGGAGATGCTTCTCCTCGACGAGCCGATGGCCGGCATGGGCCAGGAGGACATCCAGCGCACCGCGGCCCTCATCCGCCGCATCTCGAAGGACCGCACGGTGCTGATGGTCGAGCACAACATCTCCGTCGTCGCCGACCTCTCCGACACCATCACCGTGCTGCAGCGCGGCGCGGTGCTGGCCGAGGGGTCCTACGAGGTCGTCTCCAAGAACCCGGACGTGGTGCAGGCCTACATGGGCTCCGGCCACGGCGCCGAGCTGAAGGGGGCCGGGCATGGCTGAGGCCGCTTCCGCCACCCTCGCCCGGCCGGCGGGCGCCGGCGCACCGCTCCTGTCGGTCCGCGACCTCCACGGCTGGTACGGCGAATCCCACGTCCTGCACGGCATGAGCTTCGAGGTCGCCAAGGGCGAGGTCGCGACGCTGCTCGGTCGCAACGGCGTCGGCAAGACGACGACGCTTAAGGCGATCATGGGCATCCTCGGCCAGCGCAAGGGCTCGGTGACCTTCGACGGCACCGAGACGATCTCGCTGCCCTCGAACCGCATCGCCCGACTCGGCATCGCCCTCTGCCCGGAGGAGCGCGGCATCTTCGCGAGCCTGACGGTGCGGGAGAATCTCCTGCTGCCGCCGGTGGTGAAGCGCGGTGGCATGTCCGAGGCGGAGGTGGTGAAGCTCTTCCCGCGCCTCGCCGAGCGCTTCGACAGCCCGGGCACCAAGCTCTCCGGCGGCGAGCAGCAGATGCTCGCCATCGCCCGCATCCTGCGCACCGGCGCGACGCTGCTCCTCCTCGACGAGCCGACCGAGGGCCTCGCCCCGGTGATCGTCCAGCAGATCCAGGGGATCGTCGCCGACCTCAAGGCGCACGGCTTCACGGTGCTGCTCGTCGAGCAGAACCTTGCCTTCGCCTCGGCGGTCGCCGACCGCCACTACGTCGTCGAGCACGGCCAGGTCGTCGACGGCTTCGACCGCGCCGCCCTGCCGTCGAACCTCGAGCGGCTGCGGCGCTACCTCGGCATCTGAGCGGGCCGCGTGCGGCCCCTCGCAACCCAGGGCGCGAGCCCGCAAGAGACTTCAAAGGGAGAGAGCGCGATGAGACTGAGGACCCTTCTGCTCGGCGCCGCCGGCGCCTGCATCCTCGCCGGCGGCGCGGCCGCCCAGGGCTTCCAGAACGACGGCGTCAAGATCGGCGTCCTCACCGACATGTCGGGCACCTATTCCGACATCGCCGGCCAGGGCTCGGTCGTCGCCGCCGAGATGGCGATCGAGGACTTCGGCAAGCAGATCAACGGCAAGGCGGTCGAGGTCGTCTCGGCCGACCACCAGAACAAGGCCGACATCTCCTCCGCCACCGCCCGCCAGTGGTACGATGCCGACGGCGTCGATGCGATCTTCGACCTCGTCACCTCCGCGACGGCGCTCGCCGTGCGCGAGGTCGCCCGCGAGAAGGGCAAGATCGACGTCGTCTCCGGCGCCGCCACCACGGCGCTGACCGGCAAGGCCTGCTCGCCCACCGGCTTCCACTGGGCCTACGACACCGCGGCCCTCGCCAACGGCACCGGCGGCGCAACGGTGAAGAACGGCGGCGACACCTGGTTCTTCATCACCGCCGACTACGCCTTCGGTCACGCCCTCGAGGCGGACACCTCCGCCGTGATCGTGAAGGATGGCGGCCAGGTGCTCGGCTCCGTCCGCCACCCCTTCCCGAACTCCGACTTCTCCTCCTTCCTGCTGCAGGCCCAGGCCTCCGGCGCCAAGGTGATCGGCCTCGCCAACGCCGGCCAGGACACCACCAACGCCATCAAGCAGGCAGCCGAGTTCGGCATCGTCGAGAGCGGCCAGAGCCTCGCCTCGCTCCTGATGTTCATCTCCGACGTGCACAGCCTCGGCCTGCCGGCGGCGCAGGGCCTGCTGCTGACGACCGGCTACTACTGGGACCTCGACGACGAGAGCCGGCCGTTCGCCAAGCGCTTCTTCGACAAGACCGGCAAGATGCCGACGATGGTGCACGCCGGCGTCTATTCCTCGGTGCTGCACTACCTGAAGGCCGTCGAGGCCGCGGGCACCGACGACGGCAAGACCGTCGCCGCCAAGATGCACGAGATGCCGGTCGAGGACTTCTTCGCCCGCAACGCGGACCTGCGCGTCGATGGCCGCCTCGTCCACGACATGTACCTCGCCCGCGTGAAGAAGCCAGACGAGTCCAAGTATCCGTGGGACTACTTCGAGATCGTCTCCACGATCCCCGGCGACCAGGCCTACAAGCCGCTCTCGAAGGACTGCCCGCTCGTCACCCAGTGACGCTGCGCTGAGCCTCGCGCCCGCCGCCGCCTCGCGCGGCGGCGGGCCACCTCTCCGACGGCCCGGAGCCCGCCCCCCGTGTTCGAACTCCTCGGCATCCCGCCCCAGGCGCTGTTCGGCCAGCTCCTGCTCGGCCTCATCAACGGCGCCTTCTACGCGGTCCTCTCGATGGGGCTCGCCCTGATCTTCGGGCTCCTCAACATCATCAACTTCGCCCACGGGGCGCAGTACATGATGGGCGCGTTCGTCGCCTGGATGCTCCTCACCTATCTCGGGGTGAACTACTGGGGCGCACTGGTGCTGGCGCCGGTCATCGTCGGCCTTGTCGGCGCGCTGCTCGAGCGGACGCTGCTGCGCCGGCTCGCCGGGCTCGACCATCTCTACGGGCTGCTCCTCACCTTCGGCCTCGCCCTCCTGATGGAGGGCGTCTTCCGCGAGGCCTACGGCATCTCCGGGCTGCCCTACGCGATCCCGCCGCAGCTTTCCGGCGGCATCAATCTCGGCTTCATGTTCCTGCCCTGGTACCGGGCCTGGGTGGTGGTGGCGGCGGTCGTCGTCTGCCTCGTCGTCTGGCTCGCGATCGAGCGCACCCGCCTCGGCGCGCTGCTGCGGGCCGCCACCGAGAACCCGACGCTGGTGCGCGCCTTCGGCGTCGACGTGCCGAAGCTGGTGACGCTCACCTACGGCCTCGGCGTCGGCCTCGCCGGCTTCGCCGGCGTGCTCGCCGCGCCGATCTACTCGGTGAACCCGCTGATGGGGTCGAACCTCATCATCGTCGTCTTCGCCGTCGTGGTGATCGGCGGCATGGGCTCGATCCTCGGCTCGGTCGTCACCGGCTTCGCCCTCGGCCTCGTCGAGGGGCTGACCAAGGTGTTCTATCCGGAGGCCGCGAGCGTCGTGATCTTCGTCATCATGGCGATCGTGCTCCTCGTCAGGCCCGCGGGCCTGTTCGGCCGCGCGGCGTGAGGAGAGGGAAGATGGTCGACCGCTCCCTCGAAGCCCCCGCTGCCGCGAAGCCCGGCGGTGCCGGCAAGTCCGGCCTCTCCATGAAGACGGTCGCGATCGTCGTCGTCTTTCTGGTGGCGGCCATCGCCGCGCCGTTCGTCCTCTATCCGGTCTTCGTCATCAAGGCGCTCTGCTTCGCGCTGTTCGCCTGCGCCCTCAACCTGCTGCTCGGCTATGCCGGGCTCCTCTCCTTCGGCCACGCCGCCTTCTTCGGCATGTCGGCCTACGTCACGGCCCACGCGGTGAAGGTGTGGGCGCTGCCGACCGAACTCGGCATCCTCGCCGGCGTCGTCGTGGCAGCGGGCCTCGGCGTCGTCTTCGGCGCCCTCGCCATCCGTCGCCAGGGCATCTACTTCGCCATGATCACCCTGGCGCTCGCCCAGATGGTCTACTTCTTCGCCCTGCAGGCGCCGTTCACCGGCGGCGAGGACGGCATCCAGGCGGTGCCGCGGGGATATCTCCTCGGCTTCATCGACCTCTCCCAGCCGCTCGCGATGTACTTCTTCGTTCTCGTCGTGTTCGTCGCGGCGCTGTTCCTCATCCACCGGACCGTGCACTCGCCGTTCGGCCAGGTGCTGAGGGCGATCCGCGACAACGAGCCGAGGGCGATCTCGCTCGGCTACGACGCCGACCGCTACAAGCTGATGGCCTTCGTGCTGTCGGCCTCGCTCGCGGGCCTCGCCGGCTCGCTGAAGGCGCTGACCTTCCAGCTCGCCTCGCTCACCGACGTGCACTGGCACATGTCCGGCGAGGTGGTGCTGATGACGCTCCTCGGCGGCATGGGGACGATCATCGGCCCGGCCGTCGGCGCCGCCCTCGTCGTCACCATCCAGAACTACTTCGCAAGCTTCGGCGCCTGGGTGACGATCATCCAGGGGGCGATCTTCGTCGTCGTGGTGCTCCTGTTCCGCCGCGGCATCGTCGGCGAGCTGAACGCGCTCGCCGAGCGGCTGAAGCGCCGCTGACCACGGGCGGCCCGGTCCGCGCCTACTTCCAGAACGGCTCCGGCCCGCCGCAGGCGGCGAACTGGTTGTCGTTGTTGAGCGTCAGGCGCCCGAAGGTCTGGGTGCGGCCGACGGAATCGAGCGGCACGAAGATCAGGCTGCGCTGCTTCGCGCCCGCCGCCGCGCCGGGATTGGCGACCGCGCAGAGGCGGGTCCAGTTCGCCTTGCGGGCGGCGCGGCCGTCGGGATCGAGCACCAGATAGAACGAGGAATAGGAGACGAAGGCGAAGCGCACGCCCGCCTCCGTCTCGAGCGCGCGGCACGCGGCGAGCCCGTCCGCGAGAGCCGCCGCCATCGCCTCCTCGTCGGCCGCACTCTGGCCGGCCGCCGCCTTCTTCGCCCGCTCGGCCTCGATGATCTCGCCGAAATAGGTGCTCGACTGCCCGCACCCGTCGGTGATCCTGAGCGCCGCCGCCGGCACGCACGACAGTCCGAGTGCGGCGATCGCCGCCAGCCAACGCCCCATGACCCCAATCCCCCGACGGCACCGCCCCCGCGGTGACGGGACGATTTCGCGCGCGAAGGCCGCGGAAATCAAGGAGGGGTGACGCGGCGGTCCCGGAAGCGGGCGCGGCTCAGAGCGGCGACTTCACCACCTTGCCGGAGGATTCGACGAACCACTCCTCGCTCGCCATCGCCTGGCCGGCGAGGCGGGCGGCGATCCAGTCGGCCATGTAGCCCTGCGGATGCGGCCCGTTCGCCGCCGCCGGACCGCCGACCGAGTGGCGCGAGCCCTGGTAGACGAGCAGCTGCTTCGGGCCGCCGAGCGCCGCCAGCAGCGCCCGCGTGTGCTCGATCGGGCTCAGTTCGTCGAACTCGCCGGCCATGCAGAGATAGGGCACCGCGATCTTCTCCGCGTGGCCCTTCCAGGAGATCGACTGGCGGAAGCGGTCGAACTCGGCCTCGTCGGTCATGCCGCACATGAACATGAAGCGCTGCTTGAAGGTCGGCGAGGCCTCCTCGAAGAGCGTCCCGCAGCCCGGCTCGTGGCATGTCGCGCTGACGGCGCAGGCGCGGATGCGCGGCTCGTGGGCGGTCAGGATCGTGCCGAAGAACGAGCCGAAGCTGCGGCCGGCGAGGGCGATCTTCTCCGCGTCCACCTCCGGCCGGGCCACCAGCCAGTCGACGGCGGCAGGACCCGTGGCGATCCAGTTCTCCATGCTGAAGAACACGTCCATCAGCGGCGCCTCGTACTGGCCGGGGCCGTCGAGGGCGAGCACCGCCATGCCGCGCGACAGGAAGCGGTCGCCGTACATCGACACGACGCCTTCCTTGAACGAGTCCATGCCGGGAATGGAGATGACCGTCGGCAGCTTGCCCCCGGTGTAGCCGGGCGGCAGGTGGAACCACGCCGGCAGCACCTTGTCGCCGAAGGGCACGAACACCTCCTCGACACGGTGGTCGGCGAGGCGGGCGTAGGCGCGGTAGCAGTCGCGCTTCGCCTTGTTGTAGCGGTGGTTGGTCTCGTCGGCCTCGTCGATCGGCCACTGGGCGCCGCCCCACAGGATCGCGGCGATGAAGTAGTTCTCGCGGGCGGTGACGGGGCGGCCTTCCGCCTCCGCCGCCTCTGCCTTCCCCTGGCGCCGCCGCGCCGCGGCCTCGAAGGCGGGGGCGGCGTCGGCGAACTTCTTCACCTGCGCCCTCAGCCCCGCGAAGTCGGCATTCGCCTCCGGCCCGCAGGGGGCGTTAAGATAGACCGAGCGCGGCTGGTCCCAGTCGATGCCGTTCGCCTGGATGACGTTGTCGACGAGCCAGCGCTGGTCCGCCCACCGCCGCGTATGCGGCCGCCCGGCATGTGCCCGCCCGCTCCCCGTCGTCGCCGCACCTGCTGCGCTCACGCCCTGCACTCCCATGGATGCTTCCTCGGATCCGCGAGGGTCTGTCGCCCTCATCCGGTAATACAATCGTATGGGGCGCGGGTGTCAAACCCGCGGCGACCGCGCCGGCCCGGGCGCGTCGGTTCCGCCCTCTCTTCCTTTGGCCGCCGCGGCGCCCTAGAACTCTCCTCGCCCCTGCAGGGCCCGTCGAGATCGGGGGATTTCATGGCGACGTTCGACAGTCAGTTCCGGTACCTGTTGGTCGAGGTGAGCGAGAACGTCTACGAGACCGACGGCTTCCCGTTGAACGAGGTCCTCACGGCCTCGGACGGTAGCGTCGACAGCCAGTTTACCTTCGGAGAGACGATCAACTTCCAGGGCGACCCCGAAGACTACACCTTCATGGGCAGCTTCGGCTCCGGATGGATCGGCGTGGACGACGAGGGCGTCTCATGGCTCTTCAACAATGACAACACCATCGCCAGCGGCACGACCATCAACGCCGATACCAACCCCTTCACCGTCTGCTTCCTCGCCGGCACGCTGATCGCGACGCCGGATGGCGCCTGCCCCGTCGAGACGCTGGCGCCCGGCGATCTCGTGCTCCTCGCCGACGGCCGGTCCTTGCCGGTGCGCTGGCTCGGCGTCCAGACGATCGCCCGCGCCTTCGTCGATCCCCTGCGGTCCTTTCCCGTCTGTATCGCGGCCGGCGCCCTTGGGCCGAACCTGCCGGCGCGCGACCTCTTCGTCTCGCCGGACCATGCGCTCTTCCTCGACGGCGCCCTCGTCCACGCCGGCGCCCTCGTCAACGGCACGACGGTGCGCTGCCTCGGCGACGTCCCCGCGACCTTCCGCTACTTCCACGTCGAGCTCGACGAGCACGCCCTGCTGCTCGCCGAGGGGATGCCGGCCGAGAGCTTCCTCGACACGCGGGCGGGCTACCGCTTCGACAATGCCGCAGCGCGGCCTGTGGCGGCCCCCGTCGCCGAGCTCGACCTGCCGCGGGTGAAGTCGGCCCGCCAGCTGCCGGCGGCGACGCGGCGGCGTCTCGCCGACCGGGCGGCCCGGCTCGGGTTGGGCGCGACGCAAGCGGCGTGACGGCGCCGGCCCGGCGGGTCGGCACCTACGCAGTTTAGCCACCTTCCATCGCCGTCCGGCGGTGCTATGGTGCGAGCAGTGCGGGTCGCAGCGTGGCGGCCCCGCGCCAAGGGTGCCGCAGCCCTCGCCCCGCATGTCGGGGACGAGGGCTTTTTTGTGCCTGCGGCGCGCGATGGCGGCGACGAACGGGGAGGGCCCGCATGACGGATGCGGCGGAGGCGGGAGCCGCGTGGAAGGTCGGGGTGCTGTTCTCGCAGACCGGCGTGACGAGCGCCATCGAGAGCTCGCAGCTCGCCGCCACGCTGCTCGCCATCGACGAGATCAACGCCGCCGGCGGCGTCCTCGGCCGGCCGCTCGAGCCGGTCGCCTACGATCCCGCCTCCAACCCGAAGCAGTTCCGCGCGCTCGCCGAGCGGCTGCTGCAGGTCGACCGCGTCCGCCTCATCTTCGGCTGCTACATGTCGTCGACCCGCAAGGCGGTGCTGCCGGTGGTGGAGGCCGGCCGCGGCCTCCTCTTCTACCCGACCCTCTACGAGGGCTTCGAATATTCGCCCCACTGCATCTACACCGGCGCCGCACCGAACCAGAACTCGCTGCAGCTGGCGAAATTCCTCTTCGAGCATTACGGCAACCGCTTCCTGCTCGTCGGCTCGAACTACGTCTACCCTTACGAATCCAACCGCATCATGACCGACTTCGTCACCCAGTCCCGCGGGACGGTGGTCGACGAGATCTACGTGCCGCTGAACGCTGGCGAGGCCGATTTCGCCAAGGCGCTGAAGCAGGCGGACAAGGCGCGGCCGGACGTGATCTTCTCCACCGTCGTCGGCCAGTCGACGGCGGTCTTCTACGAGGCCTACCGCAAGGCAGGCTTCGACCCGGCGACGATGCCGATCGCGAGCCTCACCACCTCGGAAGCGGAGGTCGCGGCGATGAGTGCCGAGGCCGCCGAGGGCCACATCACCGCGGCGCCCTTTTTCGAGGTGCTGGCGACACCGGCCGCCCGCCGCTTCGTCGCCGCCTTCAAGCGCCGCGCGGGTGCCGACGCGCCGGTAACGGCGGGTGCGGAGAGTGCCTATTTCCAGGTCCATCTCGCCGCCGGCGCCCTCGCCCGGGCGGGCACCGACGATCCCGAGCACGTCCGCCAGGAACTGCGCGACGCCGAGTTCGACGCGCCGCAGGGCCGCGTCCGCGTCGACCGGGAGAACAACCACACCTACCTCTGGCCGCGCATCGCCCGCCTCGACGCCCGCCGCCGCTTCCAGATCGTCTGGAACCCCGGGGTGCGCGTGAAGCCGGACCCGTACTGCGTGTCGCAGAGCCTCGACGACTGGTCGGCCGACGGCTTGCAACAGATCCGCGCGTGACGGCGGCCATCGAGGGGAACGGGGCGATGTCGATCCAGATCCTGAGGGATCTGCGGGGCCTTCGGGTCCAGGTGATCCACCCGCCGGACGGCGAGGGGGTGGCCCTCGTCGAGCATTTGCGCCGCATCGGCTGCTCGGTCGAGGCGCAGTGGCCCGTTCCGGAGGCCTTCGCGAGCACCGCCGACGTGGTGCTGCTCGCCGTCGAGGCGGACAGCCGCGAGGCGCTCCGCCGGCTCCTCAAGGCGGCCGACGGCATCCCGCCGACGATCATCGCCATCGTCGGCTACGAGAACCCCTCGACCCTGCAGCTCGTCCTCGAGGTCGGGGCGCTCGCCGTCGTCGAGCGGCCGGTGAAGCCGTTTGGCCTCCTCACCCACCTCACCCTCGCCCGCAGCCTCTGGCTCGAGCGCCAGGAGAGCGAGCGGCGCGTCCGCAAGCTCGAGCGCAAGCTGGCCGGCATCCAGAAGATCCAGCGGGCGAAGTCGATCCTGATGGCGAACCAGGGCCTCTCCGAGGAGGACGCCTACGCCACCATCCGCCAGCAGGCGATGGCGAAGCGCATCGCCATGGAGGAAATGGCGTCGGCGATCATCAACGCAAACGACCTCTTGACCTTCCGCAGCCGCGGTGATTAACATTTGAACCTGCTCGCGGGATGAGCATCTGAAGTTCTCCCGCCGGCACCCGTCGGACCACCAAGGTCGTTGGTCCGACATGGCGAAGCAGCCCGGACGGCTCCTGAAGAGAGCCGTGCGGGCTTTTTTGTTTTCGCATCCCGCGACGACAGGGCCGTCGCCGCGAACACCTTGAGCTCTTCGGCGCGGGGCAGGGGCTTCGACGCCGCTCGACCAGGTCTGCCCAGGCAGTCGACGTGATCGCCCGCCGCGATCACGACCGGAAACCCGTGCGCTCCCGACCGGTGACGGGCCCCGCGCACCAACCAACAAGGAGCCTTCCCCGATGACGATCAGCCGCCGATCCCTGCTGCGCAACGGTGCCCTCGGCGCCGGTGGTCTCCTCGCCGCGCCCTACGTCTTCAGCCGCTCGGCCCTCGCCGCCGAGGAGATCGAGGTCGGCGTGCTGTTCTCGCTGACGGGCGGTCTGTCGATCGTCGAGAAGTCCCTGTCGGACGCCACCCTGATGGCGATCTCGGAGATCAACGCCAGCGGCGGCGTGCTCGGCAAGCAGATCAAGCCGATCATCGAGGACGGCGCCTCCGACCCGAAGACCTACAACGAGAAGGCCTCGAAGCTCGTCATCCGCGACCGGGTGCCCACCGTCTTCGGCTCCTACACCTCCGCCAGCCGCAAGGCGGTGCTGCCGGTGTTCGAGAAGCGCAACAACATGTACTTCTACCCCACCTACTACGAGGGCTACGAGTGCTCGAAGAACGTCGTCTACACCGGCGCCGTTCCAAACCAGCAGCTCTCCAACTTCATTCCCTGGATCATCAAGAACCTCGGCAAGAAGAAGTTCTTCATCGTCGGCTCGAACTACATCTACCCGCGCGAGATGGCCAAGGTCTGCAAAATCCTGATCGAGCAGAACGGCGCCGAGTGGGTCGCCGACGAATACCTCGAGCTCGGCCACTCCGAGTGGGGCGCCATGGTCAACAAGATCAAGTCGTCCGGCTGCGACGCCGTGCTGTCGAACGTCGTCGGTGACTCGGTCATCGCCTTCTACCGCGAGTTCAAGAACCAGGGCCTGTCGCATGAGACGCTGCCGATCTGCGCCACCGTCACCTCGGAGATCGAGATCGCCGCGATGGGCCCGGAATACGCCGTCGGCAGCTACACCTCGTTCCCCTACTTCATGGCGATCGACACGCCCGAGAACCACGCCTTCATCGAGCGCTACCGCAAGTTCGTCAACGATCCGAAGGCGGTCACGCACCACGCGATGGAGTCGTCCTATTTCCAGGTCTTCCTGTGGAAGCAGGCGGTCGAGAAGGCCGGCGAGGCGACGCCCGACGCCATCCGCGCCGCCGTCGGCGGCCAGGAGTTCGATGCACCCGGCGGGCACGTCAAGGTCGATGCGGAGAACCTGCACACCTACCTGACCCCGCGCATCGCCCAGTGGCAGGCGGACGGCCAGGGCAAGATCGTCGACGCCTATCCCGAGCCGGTGATGCCGCTGCCCTACGCCGCCTACGGCGAGACGGCCGACAACCTCTTCTGCACCACCAAGGGCCTCGACACGGCGAAGCTCTGACGCCGACCGCCGCCTCCCCGGCCGGCGCGCCCGCGTGTGGCGCGCCGGTCCCCTGACGCGACCGAACCAGCGGACCGCCGCATGATCGACGTCGTCTTCATCGGGCTCAGCCTCGGCTCGATCCTTCTCCTCGTCGCCCTCGGGCTCGTCATCACCTACGGGGCGATGGGCGTCATCAACATGGCGCACGGCGAGCTCGTCATGGTGGGCGCCTACACCACCGTGATGGCCGGCATCTGGCTGAACGTCGGCATCCTCGCCGCCATCCCGCTCGCCTTCCTCGTCACCGCCCTCGTCGGCTGGCTGATCGAGCGCATCGTCGTCCGCCGCCTCTACGGCCGCCTGCTCGACACGCTGCTCGCCACCTGGGGCGTCGCCATCCTCATCCAGCAGGCGGTCCGGCTGGAGTTCGGCCTCTCCTTCCTCGGCATCCACATCGAGGGGCTCGGGCCGGGGCTGCAGAACGTCTCCGTGCCGCCGTGGCTGACGGGCGCCGTGCCCATCGCCGGCGTCGAGATCAACGTCTACCGCTCCTTCATCATCCTCGTGACGGCGCTCCTCGCCGGCCTCACCTGGTTCCTCCTCTACCGCACCGACATCGGCGTCCAGGTCCGCGCCATCATGCGCAACCCGAAGATGGCGGCCGCCTGCGGGATCGACGTCGCGCGGGTGAACGGCCTCACCTTCGCCTACGGCTCGGGCCTCGCCGGCGTCGCCGGGGTGATGATGTCCGGCTTCAAGACCGTCTTCCCCGACATGGGGACCGCGATGGTGGTCGACGGCTTCCTCGTCGTCGTCATGGGCGGCGTCGGCAGCCTCCTCGGCACCGTCCTGTCGGCCGGCATCCTCGGCCAGATCAACGGCGTCGCGGCCTCCTTCTCCAACGACATCCTCGCCCGCGCGCTCGTCTTCGCGGTCGTCATCCTCGTCATCATCCTCAAGCCCAAGGGCTTGTTCTCCTACAAGGGGCGCTGAGCGATGGTCACGAAGCGCACCCTCGACTTCGCCGCCTACGCGATCTTCATCGCCCTCATCATGGCCGCGCCGCTCGTCATGGACGAGTTCTGGCTGAACCGTGTGGCGAAGTACCTCGTGTTCGGCATGCTCGGCATCGCCATCGCCCTCTCCTGGGGCTATGCCGGCATCCTCAATCTCGGCCAGGGCCTGTTCTTCGGCCTCGGCGCCTACATGCTGGCGATGTCGCTGAAGCTCGCGAGCCCGACGAGCCTCGCCCAGGGCTCCGACACGCCGGTGCCGGACTTCATGCTCTGGAACGCCGAGCCCGGCGCGGTCACCGACCTTTGCTGCATCAACCGGGCCTCGTGGCTGTGGATCCCCTTCCAGAGCCAGTGGTTCGGCGTCGCCATGGGCCTCCTGGTGCCGGCCATCGTCGCCGGGGCGATCGGCTGGATCGTCTTCCGCAAGCGCATCGCCGGCGTGTTCGTCTCGATCATCACGCTCGCCTTCGTGCTGCTCGTGCGCCTCGTCGTCATCGACGCCCAGCCGGTGACGAACGGCTTCAACGGCCTCACCGACCTTGGCTGGTTCACCGTCGCGGGCTTCGAGTTCGACCCCTACATGACCGAGACCTACTACGTCGTCGCGGTCTCGCTGGCGGTGGTACTCGTGCTGACGCGCCTCCTCGTCGAGACGCGCGCCGGCCTCATCCTGCAGGCGATCCGCGACGACCAGAACCGGGTGCGCTACCTCGGCTTCGATGTACCGGCCTACCAGGTGTTCTTCTTCTCGGTGTCGGCGCTCATCGCCGGCTTCGCCGGGATGCTCTACGTCGTCGTCGCCGAATTCGCCTCGCCCACCTTCATGGACCTCTCCTTCTCCATCACCATGGTGGTGTGGGCGGCGGTCGGCGGGCGCTCCTCGCTCCTCGGCGCCTGCATCGGCGCCATCCTCATCAACACCATCGAGGCGACGGTCAGCGAGACGGAGGCCTTCGTCGAGGCCTGGAAGGCGATCATCGGGCTCATCTTCGTGCTCGTCGTCCTCTTCCTGCCGCGCGGCCTCGCCGGGCTCGCCGACGACCTCGCCGACCTCGCCCTCTCGCGCGGCCGCGGCCGCCGCAAGGGCGACGTCGAGGGCGGCGCCTCGGCGCCCGCCCAGCCGGCCGAGTAGGGGAGGGGGCGATCATGGCGGCAGCCCTGACGATCGACGGCATCGGCGTCGACTTCTCCGGCTTCAAGGCGGTCGACGGCGTCTCGATGATCGTCGAGGAGGGCGAACTGCGCGTCCTCCTCGGCGCCAACGGCGCCGGCAAGACGACGCTGATGGACCTCGTCTCCGGCCGCACCAAGAGCACGTCGGGCCGGGTGTTCCTCTACGACCAGGAGATCACCAACCGCGAGGAGAACGAGATCGCCCGCGCCGGCCTCGGCCGGAAGTTCCAGATCCCGAGCGTCTTCAAGGAGCTCACCGTCCGGCGCAACCTCGAGGTGGCGAGCTGCACGAGCCCGAGCGTGCTCCGCAACCTCCGCCTCGGCTTCAGCCCCGCCGAGCGGGCGCGCGTCGACGAGGTGATCGCGCTCGTCGGCCTCTCCGATGCCGCCCACCGCATCGCCGGCAACCTCAGCCACGGCGAGACCCAGTGGCTCGAGATCGGCATCCTGATGGTCCAGGACCCGAAGGTGCTGCTCCTCGACGAGCCCACCGCCGGCATGACGCAGGCCGAGACCCTGCGCACCGCCGCGATCATCAACGCCCTCAAGGGCCGCCACACCCTCCTCGTCGTCGAGCACGACATGGCCTTCGTGCGCGAGATCGCCGAGCGCATCACCGTCATGCACCTCGGCCAGGTGCTCGCCGAGGGCGACATCGCCGCCATCGAGAACGACGAGCGGGTCCGCGCCGCCTATCTCGGCTCGAAGGGGATCCTGTCGTGAGCGCCGCCATGATCTCGCTTTCCGCCGTCAACGCCTTCTACGGCCGCAGCCACGTGCTGCACGACGTCGCCCTCGAGGTGCCCGCCGGCGAGATCACCGTCGTCCTCGGCCGCAACGGCACCGGCAAGACGACGCTCCTGAAGACCCTGATGGGGCTGACCGACCGCACCACCGGCGAGATCCGCCTGAAGGACCGCGCCATCGCCGCCGAGCCGACCTTCCGCCGCGCCCGCGCCGGCATCGCCTACGTGCCCCAGGGCCGCGAGATCATCCCGGACTTCTCGGTCGCCGAGAACATCCTGATGGGCTCGTTCGCCGCGAGCGGCGGCGGCCGCGAAGTGCCGAAGCTCGTCGGCGAGCTGTTCCCCTACCTCACCGCCAACCTCGGGCGGCCGGGTGGCCTCCTCTCCGGCGGCCAGCAGCAGCAGCTCGCGATCGCCCGTGCCCTCGCGGCGCGGCCGACCGTGCTCCTGCTCGACGAGCCGACCGAAGGCATCCAGCCGAACATCGTCGAGGAGATCGAGGAGATCATCATCCGCCTCAACCGCGAGGTCGGGCTGACGGTGGTGCTCGTCGAGCAGAACGTCGCCTTCGCACGCCGGGCCGGCCACCGCTTCGCGATGATGGAGAAGGGCCGCGTCGTCGCGTCCGGCCCGATCGGCGACCTCACCGACACCGTCGTTCACCGCCACATGGCGGTGTGAGCCTCAAGAACGTCACGCCCAAAAGGAGAAAACACATGTTGCACGGTGACATTTCCTCCAGCAAGGACACCGTCGGCGTCGCGGTCGTCAACTACAAGATGCCGCGTCTGCACACTAAGGCGGAAGTCCTGGAGAATGCCGGCAAGATCGCGGACATGCTGAAGGGCATGAAGCGGGGCCTGCCGGGTCTCGACCTCGTCATCTTCCCGGAATACTCGACCCACGGGATCATGTACGATTCCAAGGAGATGTACGAGACGGCCTCGAGCATCCCCGGCGACGAGACGGAGATCTTCGCCGAGGCGTGCCGCGCCGCCAAGGTGTGGGGCGTGTTCTCCCTCACCGGCGAGCGCCACGAGGAGCACCCGAACAAGGCGCCCTACAACACCCTCATCCTGATGAACGACAAGGGTGAGATCGTCCAGAAGTACCGCAAGATCATGCCGTGGGTGCCGATCGAGGGCTGGTATCCGGGCAACTGCACCTACGTCTCCGAGGGCCCGAAGGGCCTGAAGATCTCGCTGATCATCTGCGACGACGGCAACTATCCGGAGATCTGGCGCGACTGCGCGATGCGCGGCGCCGAGCTGATCGTCCGCTGCCAGGGCTACATGTACCCGGCGAAGGACCAGCAGGTGGTGATGGCGAAGGCGATGGCGTGGGCGAACAACGTCTACGTCGCCGTGGCGAACGCCGCCGGCTTCGACGGCGTCTACTCCTACTTCGGCCACTCGGCGATCGTCGGCTTCGACGGCCGGACGCTCGGCGAGTGCGGCGAGGAGGAGATGGGCATCCAGTACGCCCAGCTCTCGGTCTCGCTGATCCGCGACGCCCGCAAGAACATGCAGTCGCAGAACCACCTCTTCAAGCTCGTGCACCGCGGCTACACCGGCACGATCAACTCCGGCGAAGACGTCCGCGGCCACGCCGTCTGCCCCTACGAATTCTACAAGATGTGGGTCACCGACCCCGAGGGCACGCGCGAGATGGTGGAATCCATCACGCGCGACACGGTCGGCACCGACGAGTGCCCGATCGAGGGCATCCCGGCCAAGAAGGTCGCCCACCGCTGAGGCGCGCGCCGGCGGCGGCGTTCGTCGCCGCCGGTGCCCCCGCCGTGCCGCGTCACGAGGAAGCGCCGACACGAACGACGCCCGGATGACGGACACGCCTGTGCCGACCATCCAAGACCGCCCGCCGGCAGGCGAGCGTCCTTCAGAAGAAGCGAGCGTCTTTCACAAGAAGACGATCCGGGAGGCCCGCACGGAGTGAACGCGGGCCTGACCGGACTGGCGACAAGAAAACCTTCCTCTCACCACGGGGTATACTGCAATGGCTGGCAACGCGACGAAGCACGGTGGCCTCGAGGGGGCCGAAGAACAGGTCGATCTCATCCTCGGCGCCGAATATGAACACACGCCCGTGCCGGCGGCGGCGCGGCATTCGCTGTTCTCGGTGACGATGGTCTGGGCCGGTTTCCCGATGATCATCACCGGCGCGATGACCGGGTCGATCCTCGTCCTCGGCATGGGCTTCACGAATGCCTTGATCGCCATGATCATCGGCAACCTCGTGATGTTCGCCTATGTCGGCGCGCTCGGCTATCTCGGCACCCGGACGGGCATGAACTTCGCGCTGATCGCCAGCCAGGTGTTCGGCAAGAAGGGCTACGTCCTCGCCTCCGGCCTCCTCTCGACGCTGCTGCTCGGCTGGTACGCCGTGCAGACCGGCATCACCGGGGCGCTCGTCTCCAGCACCTACGGCCTCAACTACGTGGCGATGACAATCGTCGCCGGCGTCCTCTACATCGCCATCACCTTCGTCGGCGTGAAGGGGCTGCACTGGATCGGCGTCATCTCGATCCCGCTGTTCCTGGTCCTCGGCATCTTCGTCGCCGGCCACGCCGCTTCCACCACCACGTGGGAGGCGATCTTCGCCTATCCCGGCAACAACGGCGTCGCCTCGATGTCGATGGGCGTCGGCCTCACGGTGGTGATTGCCCTCTTCATCGACGCCGGCACGGTGACGGCCGACTTCAACAGGTGGGCCAAGAACTCCACCCACTCGCTGATCGCCACCTTCAGCGCCTTCCCGGTGTCGAACCTCGTCGCCATGCTGGTCGGCGGCGTGATGACGGCGGCCCTCGCCGTGCCGGACGCCAACCCCTTCGGCGCCGACAACATGTTCGGCTACATGAATGCGATGCAGATCGGCTGGCTTTCGGTGCTCGCCTTCCTGTTCCTCTACCTCAACCTCGGCTCGGTCTGCTCGCACTGCCTCTACAACGCCGCCACCGGCTGGTCGCGGATCGTCGGCAGCCACATGCGGCTCCTCGCCGTCATCCTCGGTGCCATCGGCATCGTCGTCGCCGCCGGTAACGTCTGGGCCTTCTTCATCGAGTGGCTGTCGCTCCTCGGCATCCTGGTGCCGCCGATCGGCGCGATCATCCTCGTCGACCGCTTCGTCACCCGCCCGGGCGTCGAGGCCTCGGCCGACTGGCGCGGCACCGCCTTCGGCGCGTGGGTGATCGGCTCCGTCGTCGCCTTCATCGTCGAGAAGATGATGCCAGGCCTGTCGACGGCGCTCTCGGCGATGATCGTCGCCGGCATCGCCTACTGGGCGCTCTCCGCCTTCGGCGCCCGCAAGCTCGCGACCACCTGAGGCGACCGGCCCTCCCGCAACCGACGACGCGACCGGCGGCCACCACGCCGCCGGTCCCGACCCCGGCGAGCGCGCAGAGCGCTCCCAAGACGCCCGGAGGGAGCGACGCGCTCCCGACGACGCCCCGGCCCCGGGGCGAGCAACACGGCGAGGCCCACGATGTCGACATCATCGGACGAGATCTGCGCGATGGAGGCGGCGACGATCGCCGGCCTCGTGAAGTCGAAGCAACTCACCGCCGTCGAGGTCACCGAGGCTCACCTCGCCCGCATGGCGGCGCTTGAGCCGAAGCTGCACGCCTTCTGCACGCCGACGCCCGATCTCGCCCTCGCAACGGCACGGGCGATCGACGCCGACATCATGGCCGGCAAGCCGGTTGGCCCGCTCGCCGGCGTGCCGGTCGGCATCAAGGACCTCATCTGCACCAAGGGCGTGAAGACCGTCTCCGGCTCCGTCGCCTACAAGGACTTCGTGCCCGACGAGGACGACGTCGTCGTCGAGCGCCTGCAGGCGGCCGGTGCCGTCAGCCTCGGCAAGACCAACGTGCCGGAGTTCGGCTACAGCGGCGTTGGCCACAACCCGGTCTTCGAGACAACCCGCAACCCGTGGAACCTCGAGCGCACTCCCGGTGGCTCGAGCGCCGGCTCCGGCGCGGCGGTGGCCTCCGGCATGTGCCCCTTCGCCCTCGGCAGCGACGGCGGCGGCTCGATCCGCATTCCCGCCGCCCACAGCGGCATCTACGGCCTCAAGGCCTCGATGGGCCGGGTGCCGCTCTATCCCGGCACCAAGGACGAGCGCTATCCGGGCGTCTCGAGCTGGGAGAGCCTCGAGCACATCGGCCCGATGAGCCGCACCGTCGGCGACGCGGCGCTGATGATGTCGGTGATCGCCGGCCCCGACCCGCGCGACCGCTTCAGCCTCCCGGCCGCCCCCTACGACTGGCGCGAGACGGTGAAGGGCGACATCGCCGGCCTCAAGGTGGCCCTGTCGATCGACTGGGGCTACGCCGCCGTCGACCCTGCCGTCCGCCGCATCGTGACGGAGGCGGCGCGCGCGTTCGAGACCGACCTCGGCTGCACCGTCGTGGAGGCGCATCCCGGCTGGGAGAACCCGTTCGGCGCCTTCTGGGGCCTCGTCGCCGCCGAGACCGACCTCAAGGGCATGCGGAAGATGGTCGAGGAGCATGGGGCACAGATGTCGCCGCATCTCGTCGCCTTCCTCACCCGGGCGTGGACGGCCGAGGAACTCACCGACGCGGTGATGGTCCGCAAGGCGGTGAACAACAAGATGTGGCGCTTCATGCAGGACTACGACCTCCTGCTGACGCCGACCCTCGCCGTGCCGCCCTTCGCCCTCGACATCCAGGGGCCGGAGAAGATCGACGGGCGGATGGTCGCCACCACCGAGTGGCTCGCCTTCACCTTCCCGCTCAACATGACCGGCCAGCCGGCCGCCACCGTGCCCGCCGGCTTCACCGACGACGGCCTGCCGGTCGGCCTGCAGATCATCGGCCGCCACCTCGACGACGCGCTGGTTCTGAAGGCCTCCGCCGCCTTCGAGCGCGCCCGCCCGTGGGCGCACGTGCGGCCGCCGGTGCTCGCCGCCTGAGGACACCCGACTGGCCCGTCCGATGCACGGCGGGCGACCTCGATCCAGACCAGGGGAAGACGACGATGAGCCTCGACTACGACCTCTACGACCTCGGCGACGTCGTCCTGCAGCGCGGTGCGACGCTGCGCGGCTGCAAGCTCGCCTACAAGACCTTCGGCACGCTCTCGCCGGCGAAGGACAACGTTATCGTCTATCCGACCTGGTATTCCGGCCAGCACTACGACAACGAGTGGCTGATCGGCCCCGGCCGGGCCCTCGATCCGGCGAAGTACTTCATCATCATCCCGAACATGATCGGCAACGGGCTGTCGTCCTCGCCCTCGAACACGCCGGAGCCCTACAACGCCGCGCGCTTTCCCCAGGTGACGGCCTACGACAACGTTCGCGCCCAGCACCGCCTCGTCACCGAGAAGTTCGGCATCGAGCACATCCGCATGGTCACCGGCTGGTCGATGGGGGCGCTGCAGACCTTCCACTGGGGCGCGCTCTATCCCGACATGATGGACACGATCGCCCCGTTCTGCGGCTCGGCGAAGTGCTCGCGCCACAACTTCGTCTTCCTGGAAGGCGTCAAGGCGGCCCTCACCGCCGACGCCGCGTGGGAGAACGGCTGGTACAAGTCGAAGCCGGAGAAGGGCCTGCGTGCCATGGCGCGCGTCTATGCCGGCTGGGGCTTCTCGCAGGACTTCTACCGCGCCGAGCTCGACCTCAAGACCCTCGGCTATTCCTCGCTTGAAGACTTCCTCGTCGCCTTCTGGGAGGGCTTCTTCCTGCCGAAGGACGCCAACAACCTCCTGACCATGCTGTGGACCTGGCAGAACGGCGACATCTCCGCCAACGAAGTCTACGGCGGCGACTTCAGGAAGGCGCTCGGGGCCATCAAGGCCAAGGCCTACGTCATGCCGGGCGCAACCGACCTCTATTTCCCGGTCGCGGACTCGGAGTTCGAGGTCGCCCACATGCCGAACGCCGAGCTCATCCCCGTGCCGTCCATCTGGGGCCACTTCGCCGGCGGTCCGGGCACCAACCCGGTCGACGTCGACTTCCTCGACGGCAAGCTGAAGGAGCTCCTCGCCACCTGAGCGCTCACGCCCGTCCGCCGTTTCCCGCGTTCACCGGAGCACCGGATCGCCATGCTTCACATCGACAGCGTCGTCGGCAGCCGCCTCGAGGCCGATCTCCACGACCGGCTCCACCATCTCGAGCACCACGGGGCGGTGGACGAACTGACGCTCGCGACGGAGGACATGGCGCGTCGGCGGCTCCGGGCGACGACGCGGGGCGGCACCGAGCTCACCATCGCCCTGCCGCGCGACCAGAAGCTCTACGACGGCGCGGTGCTCGTGCTCGAGGCGGACCGGGCGATCGTCGTCCGGGCGAAGGCGGAGCGCTGGCTGCGCCTCGCCCCGCGCTCGATCGCCGACGCGCTGGCGCTCGGCTATCACGCCGGCAACCTGCACTGGCGCGTTCGCTTCGAGGGCGAGGCGCTGCTCGTCGCCCTCGAGGCACCGGTCGAGCAGTACACGACGCGCCTCGGCGACCTGATGGAGGACCGCCGCCTCGCCACCTCCGTCGTTACCGGCGAGGCGGCGGCGTGAGCGCCGCCGCCGGCCTCCTCGCCGCCGTCTGGCAGGCCGACGCCGCCTTCCCGAGCGGCGCCTTCGCCTTCTCGAACGGCCTCGAGGGCGCCGAGGCGCTCGGCGTCGCCGCCGGCCGGGAGGGCTTCGCCGCCGTCGTCGAGATGCACCTCGTCCACCGCTGGCGCACCGCCGACCGCGTCGCCCTCGTCCACGCCTTCCGCGCCGGCGGCGACCTCGCCCGGCTCGCCGCCGTCGACGCCGCCGTCGAGGCGGCGACCCTCGTCGAGGCGCTCCGCACCGGCTCGCGCCGCCAGGGCGCCGCCTTCGCCGCCGCCCACGCCCGGATCGGCACGGCCGGCGCGAGCGACCTGCAGGCGGCCGTGCGGGCGGGCCGGATGCTCGGCCACCTCCCCGTCGTGCAGGGATCGCTCTGGCGGTCGATCGGCCTTTGCGAAGAAGCGGCCGTCACCGTCTCGGCCTATGCGACCGTTCAGGCCCTCGCCACCGCGGCCGTCCGGCTCGGCCGCATCGGCATCGTCGAGGCCCAGGCCGTGGTGGCGGAGTGCTTTGCGACCATCACCCCGCTCGCCGCGCTTCCCGTCGCCGACGAGGAGCCGATCGGCAGCTTCGCGACCCTCCTCGACGTCGCGGCCGCCCGCCACGGCGCCGCCGACGTGCGCCTGTTCTCCAACTGAGGGGCCGGCATGCTGCTGACACCCACGGAACTCGAGCGGCTGACGATCTTCACGGCGGCCGAGCTCGCCCGCAAGCGCCGCGCCAGGGGGCTCAAGCTCAACCACCCCGAGGCGGTCGCCCTCATTACCGACGAGATCCTCGAGGGCGCCCGCGACGGCCGCACGGTGGCCGAGCTGATGGGCCTCGGCTCGGCGATCCTCACCGCCGGCGACGTCATGGCCGGCGTGCCGGCGATGCTGCCGATCCTGCAGGTCGAGTGCGTCTTCCCGGACGGCACCAAGCTCGTCACCGTACACGAGCCGATCCGCCCGGCCGCTGGCGCCGACGCCGACCCGCTGGAGCCCGGCGCCATCCTCGCCGGCGAGGGCGAGATCGAGCTCTCCGCCGGCCGCCCGCGCGCCCGCGTCGCCGTCGTCAACACTGGCGACCGGCCGGTGCAGGTCGGCTCGCACTTCCACTTCTTCGAGGTCAACAAGGCGCTCGCCTTCGACCGCGCGGCCGCCTTCGGCATGCGCCTCGACATCGCCGCCGGCACCGCCGTCCGCTTCGAGCCGGGCATCGAGAAGGAGGTGGCGCTCGTCGCCTTCGGCGGCCGCCGCGAGGTGACCGGCCTCAACGCGCTGGCCGCCGGTGCCACCGGACCGGACGCCCTGCCGGCCGCGCTCGAGCGCGCCCGCGCCGCCGGCTTCAAGGGAGCCTGAGGATGGCCGTCATCCCCCGCCGCGACTATGCCGCCCTCTATGGCCCGACCGTCGGCGACGGCGTCCGCCTCGCCGATACCTCGCTCGTCGCCGTCGTCGAGAAGGACCACGCCGTCTACGGCGACGAGTGCCTGCACGGCGGCGGCAAGACGCTGCGCGACGGCATCGGCCTCGCTGCCGGCGTGACGAGCGCCGAGGGCGCGCTCGACTTCCTGCTCTGCAACGTGCTCGTCATCGACCCCGTCCTCGGCATCGTGAAGGGCGACCTCGGCATCCGCGACGGCCGCATCGTCGGGCTCGGCAAGGCAGGAAACCCGGCGATCATGGACGGCGTCGACCCGCGCCTGATCGTCTCCGCCGCCACCACGGTGCGCGACTGCGAGGGCCTGATCGCCACCCCCGGCGCCATCGACGTGCACGTCCATTTCGATTCCGCCGGCCTCGTCGAGCACGCGATTTCGAGCGGCATCACGACGATGCTCGGCGGCTCGCTCGGGCCGATCACCGTCGGCATCGATTCCGGCGGGCCGTTCAACACCGGCAAGATGCTGCAGGCGGCCGAGCACTGGCCGATGAACTTCGGTTTCCTCGGCCGCGGCAACTCGCACAAGCCGGCCTCGCTCGTCGAGCAGCTGCGCACCGGCTGCCTCGGCCTCAAGATCCACGAGGACTGGGGGGCGATGCCGGCGACCATCGACGCCTGCCTTGCCGTCGCCGACGAACTCGACTTCCAGGTGCAGCTCCACACCGACACGCTGAACGAGTCGGGCTTCGTCGAGGACACGCTGGCGGCGATCGGCGGCCGCACCATCCACATGTACCACACCGAGGGTGCGGGCGGCGGCCACGCGCCGGACATCATCCGCGTCGCCGGCGTGGCGCACTGCCTGCCCTCGTCGACGAACCCGACCAACCCCCACACGGTCAACACCTTCGACGAACACCTCGACATGACGATGGTGTGCCACCACCTCAACCCGGCGATCCCCGAGGACGTCGCCTTCGCCGAGAGCCGCATCCGGCCGCAGACGATCGCCGCCGAGGACGTGCTGCACGACATCGGCGCGATCTCCATGCTCGGCTCCGACAGCCAGGGCATGGGCCGCATCCACGAGGTGATCTGCCGGACCTGGCAGCTCGCCTCGAAGATGAAGGACCAGCGCGGCGCCCTGCCGGAGGACCGGCCGGGCTTCGGCGACAACGCCCGCATCCGCCGCTACATCGCCAAGTACACGATCAACGCCGCCCGCACCTTCGGCATCGACGCCCACGTCGGCTCGCTGGAGGACGGCAAGCTCGCCGACATCGTCGTCTGGCGGCCGGCCTTCTTCGGCATCAAGCCGGAACTCGTCATCAAGGGCGGCTTCATCGCCTGGGGGGCGATGGGCGACAGCGCGGCCTCGCTGATGACCTGCGAGCCGGTGATGCTGCGCCCCCAGTGGGGCGCCTTCGGCCGGGCCGCGCCGGCGCTCTCGGCCTGCTTCGTCCACCCCCTCGCCATCGAGGACGGCCTCGCCGGCACGCTCGGCCTGTCGAAGCGCCTGCTGCCGGCCTCCGGCACGCGCACGCTTCGCAAGTCCGACATGCTGTTCAACGACGCCTGTCCGGACATCCGCGTCGACCCGCAGACGTTCGACGTCTTCGTCGACGGCGTGCTCGCCACCTGCGAGCCGGCGGCGGTGCTGCCGCTCGCCCAGCGCTACATGCTCCGGTGACCGCCATGCGCCCCACCCTCGCCGCCGCCGCTCAGGTGGTCCCCTCCGCGGCCCGAGTCGGCATCGGCGGTCCGGTCGGCTCCGGCAAGACGGCGCTGATCGAGCGGCTGATCCCGGCGCTCGCCGCCCGCGGCGTCGACCTCGCCGTGGTCACCAACGACCTCGTGACGAAGGAGGACGCCGAGAGGCTGCGCCGGTCCGGGCTGATCGACCCGGCGCGCGTCGCCGCCGTCGAGGCCGGCGCCTGCCCGCACACCGTCATCCGCGAGGACCCGACGCTCAACATCGTCGCCGGCGACGAGCTCGAGCAGCGCTTTCCCGGCCTCGAGCTGATCCTGTTCGAATCCGGCGGCGACAACCTCGCCTCGACCTTCTCGCTCGATCTCGTCGACTGGTGGATCTTCGTCATCGACGTCGCCGGCGGCGACGACATCCCGCGCAAGAAGGGGCCGGGCGTCGTCCGCTGCGACCTCCTCGTCGTCAACAAGACCGACCTTGCCCCGCACGTCGGCGTCGATATCGACCGCATGCTGGCCGAGGCGCGCGCCGTGCGGCAGGGCAAGCCGGTGATCGCCACCGACCTGCGCGCCGGCGAGGGCGTCGCCGCGGTGGCGGACGCCATCGCCGCCGCCGTGCTCTTCCGCGACTGATGCTCGCCCCCGCGCCGCCGGCCGGCCGCCACGCCGAGGCGCGGCTCGCCTTCGCCCTCGCCGGCGGCCGCACCCGCCTCGTCCGCCAGCACGTGCCCTATCCGGTGCACGTCACCCGTCCCTTCCACATCGAGGCGGCGCGGCCGGGGCTCGCGACGCTCTATCTGCAGTCGGCGTCCGGCGGCTTCTATCGCGGCGACGACGTCGGCATCGTCCTCGACGTCGCCGCCGGTGCCGCCGTCCACATCACCACCCAGGCGGCCACCGTCGTCCACGACGGCCGCGGCGATGGAGCGCGGCAGTCGGTGGCGATCCGGGTCGGGGAGGGGGCCTTCTGCGCCTTCGCGCCGGACCCGGTGGTGATGTTCCCCGGCGCCGCCTTCGCCTCCGAGGTCACCGTCGACCTCGCGCCTGGCGCCCTCGCCATCCTCACCGACGGCGTCTGCCGCCACGACCCGGCCGGCGGCACCGCCGCCTTCGCCCGCTGGGAGGGCGCGACGACCGTCCGCGATGCCGCTGGCCGGGTGCTCCTCGCCGACCGCGGCGGGATCGACGGTGCGGACCTCGCCGGCCCGCGCTCGCCGCTCGGCCGCTTCGCCGCCTTCGGCACGCTGCTCGTGCTCGCCCCGCCCGACCGGCTGCCGGCGCCGGCGGCGATCGACGCCGCCGCGGCAGCGCATGGCTGCATCGCCGGCACCGGCCCCGCCCCGAACGCCTCCGGCCTCGCCGTCCGCCTCCTCGCCCCCACCGCCGGCGCCCTCGCCCGCGCCCTCGACGCAGCCTTCGCGGTCGCCTTCGAGGCGATGTTGGGCGCCCCGCCGTCGCGGAGACGGAAGTAGGCAGGACACCCGCCACGCGTCCCTTCTCCCGCTGCGCGGGAGAAGGTGCCCGAAGGGCGGATGAGGGCGCGCGGCGAATGCCGCGCGGGCGGCGAGTCCTCCCATCGCAGTCTGCAGACGGTGTGTCGCGGGCCCCCCCTCGCAGCCCTCCCCCGCGAGGGGGGAGGGTTTCCGTTCTGCTTCGGGCAGACGCCTCGCCCAAATTTCGACGTGAACCCTCCCCCCTTGCGGGGGAGGGCAGGGAGGGGGGGCCGCGAGCGCCGCGCCGATTGATGGGCCCTCAAGCCCGCGACAGCCGGAAGTAGCACTCCGACAGCCGCGCCGGCAGGTCGGCGATCCGTCTCAGCGACAGGTGGTTGGCGCGGCCGTAGATCGCCGCACCGGCCCCTGCCGTTCCCGCCCCGATGCCGATGCCGAAGACGTCGATGCCGCGGTGACGGAGGCCGAGCACCGCCCGCCGCGCGTCCTCGACGAGGTCGCGCGGATCCTCCACGTCGATGTCCGAGGGCTCGCCGTCGGAGAGCACCAGCACCAGCTTGCGGTGGCTGCGCATCGCCGCGATTCCTGCGCCGGCATGGCGGAGTGCCGCCCCGAGGCGGGTCGAGAGGCCCGGGACGAGCCCGGCGAGCCGCGCCGCCGCCGCCCGGTCGTAGGGCTCGGCGAAGTCCTTCAGGCGGATGTGGCGGACGTCGTCCCGGCCGGCGGAGGCGAAGGCGGAGAGGGCGAAGCGGTCGCCGAGCCGGGTCATCGCCTCGGCCAGGTGGGCGACGGCGGCGCGCTCGAGGTCAAGCACGGTGGTGCCGGCGCCGGCCCGGTCGCGGGTCGATTCCGACACGTCGACGAGCACCGAGACGGCGAGGTCGCGGGCCGGGCGGGCGCGGGCGCGCCAGAGCCGCTCGTCCGGCAGGTCGCCGGTGCGCAGCGCAATGCCCGCCTCCAGCACCGCGTCGAGATCGAGGTCGAAGCCGTCCGGCTGGCGCTTGCGGACCCCGGCGCGGCCGATGCGGCCGGCCCGCACCAGCCGGGCGACGCGGGCGCGCAGGCCCGGCTCGCCGTCGAGCACGCGCTCGATGACGGCCGGGTCGCCCGCCGGGGCGGCGACCTCCCGCACGGTTGTCCAGTCCGGCCGCTCGATCCCGGCGGCGCGGTCCCACTCCGGGTAGCGGGCGACGACGAGGCCGCGGTCGTCGGGGGCGACGCTGCGGGCGCGGCCGGCGGCGCCGCGGCGCTCTTCCGTCTCCTCGCGCTCGCGGTCGGCCTCCTCCGGCTCCTCCGTCTCGCGCAGGCGGACGGCGTCGACCGCCACCTCGACCCTCTCCTGGGGCGCCGAGGGGTCGTCGAACGCCCACAGCCCGAGATTGTCGTCCCGGTAGGCGGGCTCCACCACGTAGCCCTTGGCGTCGAACTGCAGGCGCGCCTGGCCGATGTCGTTGCCGAGGAGCCCGCCGATCCGCCGGCTCATGGCGCGGTCCTCGAGGTGGCCGGCGGCCACCTCGGCGGCGAAGAGGGCGCGCGCCTTCACGACGAAGCCGCTGTCGTCCGCATAGGCCGGATCGAACAGGGCGCGGGCGATGCGGGCGAGGATGCTGCCGGCAGTGGCGAAGCCGGCCGGCTCGGCCACGTGGAAGGGCGCCCACAGCCGGCGCAGGCCCGGCAGGCGCCGCATCGCCAGCGTCTCGACCCGGGCGTCCTCGACCAGCCCGACGAGGGCGATCTGCAGGGGCTTCAGCGTGCCGACCGGCACCGGCTGCCCGGAATAGGCGTGGTGGGCCGCGGCGTGCACGGCGGCCGCCCGGTAGAGCCGCCCTGCCTCCGGCCCCGGCACGCCGCGGAACACCTCGGGCAGGCGGATGAGGGGGCCGGCGATGTTCGCCCGCCGCGGCAGCGGCCGGTCGGCGGCGGCGGTGAGTTGGCGGAGCTGCGGCGGTTCGCCGAACAGCGCCGTCAAGAGCACCTTCAGCGGCTTCTCCACCTCGGCGAAGCCGATGCTGCCGGCGAGCCGGTCGAGCACCTGCCGCGCCGCCGGGTCCTCGAGCGCGAAGAACGCCCGCCGTTTCGCCCTGTCGCCGCCGCAGGCCTTCAGCCCGGCCGAGACGAAGGCCTCGAAGCCGGCCGCCCCGCCGCAGCTCTCCTGCAGGCGCTCGGCCGCCCGCGCCGCCGGCGCCACCGATTCCGGCGCCGCCCGCGCGAGCCGCTCGAGCCCCCGCCACCAGCCGGCCATCTCGCCGGCCGGCAGGCGCCGGACGAGGCGCGGCAGGGTTTCCAGGGCGGCGAGCGTCGCCGCCTGGCCGGCGTGACGGCACACCTCGGCGGCGCTCCGGCCGATGGCGGCGTGCGCCTCGAGGCCGAGGGTGCGGTCGGCGCTCGCCCGCCAGAAGGCGATGAGGCAGGCCGGCCCGGCATTGACGTAGGCGAGCTCGATCGCCGCCTCGGCCCACAGGTCGAGCGCCCGCTCGTCGGCGCCGCCGGCGATGCGCTCGAAGGCGTCGTGGAAGCTCGGCCGGAGCACGTCGCGCTGGCGGACCATGCGGTGGAGCCGCGTCACCGAGCGGTCCGGCGGCGCGCCGACGACGGCGAGGCGCGGCGGCGAGGAGACCGGGCCCACGGCCGCGCTCACGGCAGGGCGGCGGCGATGGCGGTGGTGAGCGCCTCGCGCACGTCGCGGTCGTCAGTGATCGGCAGCACGATGCTCGAGCGCACCGCCGCCTCGATGCCGACGCCGCCGCGGATCAGCCGCCCGGCATGGATCAGCATGCGTGTCGAGGCGCCCTCGTCGAGACCGTGGCCCTTGAGATTGCGCGACAGGGCAGCGATGTCGACGAGGCGCCCGGCGACGGCGCTCTCGACCCCCGCCTCGGCGGCGACGATCTCCGTCTCGATCGCCGCGGCGGGATAGTCGAAGTCGATCGCCACGAAGCGCTGCTTCGTCGATTCCTTCAGGTCTTTCACGGCGCTCTGGTAGCCGGGGTTGTAGGAGACGACGAGCTGGAAGTCCGCGTGGGCCGGCACGAGTTCGTTCTTCTTGTCGAGCGGCAGGATGCGGCGGGCGTCCGTCAGGGGATGGATCACCACCGTCGTGTCCTGGCGCGCCTCGACGATCTCGTCGAGATAGCAGATCGCGCCGTGGCGGACGGCGAGGGTCAGCGGCCCGTCGTGCCAGAGGGTGCCCTCGGGGGCGAGCAGGAAGCGGCCGGCGAGGTCGGACGCCGTCATGTCCTCGTGGGCCGCCACCGTGACGAGCGGCCGGCCGAGCCGCCAGGCCATGTGCTCGACGAAGCGCGTCTTGCCGCAGCCCGTCGGCCCCTTCAGCATCACCGGCAGGCGGCCCTGCCACGCCGCCTCGAAGAGCACGACCTCGTCGGCCACCGGGCGGTAGTAAGGCTCGGCGGCGATGCGGTAGGCGGCGAGCGGCATCGGCTTCCTCCTGCGGCGGCGGCGGCGACAACCCACAAAGCAAAAAAGGCGCCCGCCGCCCGCGGATGCGGTCGGCGACGGCGCCTCTGCCATGAGGAACGGGCCGCGACGTCGCTGGCGACGGCCCGCCCGCATTTCACCACCGGCCGGCCCGTCCGACAACGGGAATGTGTGCTGCACAACCCCATCGATAATTTCGGGTCTTTCCGGCTACCCTCCCGGCTCCCGCAGCCGGAGCCCGCCATGACCGCCCCCGTCCTCCCCACCGTCCCGTCCGCCGCCGCCGGCTTCCGCGCCGACCTCGGCGAGCGCTTCGACGCCGGTGTCCGCTCCGGGCTGCTGCGCGACCTGCACGCCGTCGTCCTCGCCCGCCACGGCAAGGTCGTCCTTGAGCGCACTTTCGGCGGCACGGACGAGGCGTGGGGGCGCCCGCTCGGCCTCGTCGCCCACGGCCCCGACACCCTGCACGACCTCCGCTCGGTGACAAAGAGCGTCGTCTGCGGCCTCCTCTACGCCATCGCCCTGTCGCGCGGCCTCGTGCCGCCGCCGGAGACGCCCCTCGCGGCGGTCTTCCCGGAGATCGCCGCGCTCGCCGACCCCGACCGCGCCGGTCTGAAGATCGTCCACGCCCTGACGATGACGCTCGGCCTCGCCTGGGACGAGAGCCTGCCCTACACCGACCCGAAGAACAGCGAGATCGCCATGGAGGCGGCGCCCGACCGGCTCGCCTACGTGCTGTCGCAGCCGGTGGTGAACCCGCCCGGCACCGTCTGGACCTACAGCGGCGGCGCCACCGCCATCGTCGGCGCGCTGATCGCCCGCGGCGCCGGCGTTCCCCTGCAGGACTTCGCCCGCGCGGCGCTGTTTGCCCCCCTCGGCATCGAGCGTTTCGAGTGGCACGCCGGCCACGACGGCGTCGTCTCCGCCGCCTCGGGCCTCCGCCTCACCGCCCGCGACCTCCTGCGCATTGGCGAACTCGTCCTCGCCCGCGGCCGCGGCCCGGACGGCACGCCGATCGTCCCCGAAGCCCTCGTGGAGGCTGCCGTCGCGCCCGCGGCGACGGTGGAGCCCGGCTTCGACTACGGCCGCGGCTGGTTCCTCGCCGCTTCCCCGGTGCCGGTTCTCGGCGGCGGCGACCGCCGCTGGATCGGCGGCTTCGGCAACGGCGGCCAGCGCCTCTTCATCATGCCGGAGGCGGGGATCGCCTGCGCCATCTTCTCCGGCGCCTACAACGCCCCGGACGACTGGGTGACGCCGACCCGCATCTGGCGCGAGATCGTTCTTTCGAACCTCGTGGAGGCTTGAGGCACGACGCGCCTCAACTGCCGTTGATCAGCATCAGCGTCGTGTAGCTCGTCGAGTTGTAGTTCAGCTTGCCGGTCTGCTCGACCGACAGGCAGGGCCCAATCTGCCAGGTGCCCGGACCGGGATCGAGCAAGACGGTGGTGGTGATCGAGTTGTTCTGGTCCGCCGTCCCGAGCCAGCTGAAGATCTGGCCGCGCCGGTTGAGCGTGCCGAAGTCGCCGGAGCGGTAGCAGACCCCCCACTCGACCCACCACTGGCCGTTGGTGAGGTCGCGCACCGACATCGAGGAGACGACGAGCACCTTCTGTCCGGTCCCGACCGTCACCGTCTGAAAGTCAGGCGTGAACTTGAAGTTGCCGAAGCCGCCGGCCAGTCCCGACTCGCTCGGCGTGCCGGAAATCTGCCAGGCGTTGACGATGCCCTGGGGGCCCGTTGCACCCGTCGGTCCCTGCACGCCGGTCGCGCCCTGCGGCCCCTGCGGACCGATCTCGCCCTGCGGGCCGGTGTCGCCCTGCGGCCCGGCGGGACCCACCGGCCCCGCATTGCCCTGCGGCCCCGTCTCGCCGGCGCGGGCGAACGCCTCCCAGTCCTTGCCGCTCGCCGGTGTCTTGCCGGTGTTGTCGCGCTTCGCCCGCCAGCTCGAGCCGCCGAACGTCACGAGGTCGTCGGCGACGTACTCGTCCTCGCCGTTCCAGGGGCCGCGGGGCGTCAGGCCGCGCGGTCCGCAGTTCGCCACCACCGCGGTGGTGAGGAGCGCGCCGGCCTTCAGGGAGACGATGCAGCTCGGCGGCAGGTAGTCGTCGAGGCTGAAGCGGAAGGCGCGGGAGCCGTTCGACTTTTCGTTGAAGCGGCCGTCCAGCGTCACCTTCTGCTTCGGCTGCGGCGATTTCCCCTCGATGACGAGCTTGCCCGCCTCCACGGTCGCCGTGGTCACGCTGATCTGCTGCGCAGCCGCCGGGGCCGTCGCGGCCGCGAGCAAGACGAGCGAAAGCGCAGTGCAAGCACCGGAAACATTGGTCATGAAAATCACCTTCGGCGGAAATATCGGCGGCGGCAGTCTGCCGTGGCGACCCCGCGGCTCCAAGTCACGACGCGGCCGACGGCCATCAAGACTTCGGCATCACTGGCGGGGCGGGTGCGCGGAGCTTCCACCCCCCGCGGAGCGGAGAGGGGGCGCGCCGGCCGTCCGCAGCGTTCCGTTTTTCGCACTGTCTCCCCCTCGCGCCCCTCGCTAGCGTCGCCGCCGAAGGCGGCGCCACGGCCGCCGCAAGAAGACGCTGGAGGAGACCCGATGCTGCCCCTCTCCGAGGAACAGGTGCTGATGCGGCAGAGCTGCCGCGCCTTCGTCGACGACGTCGTGCTGCCGTTCATCCGGAAGAACTGGAAGGGCGAGTGGAGCATGGAGCCGGAGGGGCGCCTGCCGCCGGAGATCCTCGAGGGCTGCGAGGAAATCGGCATCCGCACGCTGGGCGTCCCCGAGCGCTTCGGCGGCGTCGAGCTCGACCCGGCCACCGAGGCGCAGACCTTCGCGATCATCTCCGAGGAGATCGCCCGCGGCGATAGCGGCCTCGCCGACAAGCTGGTGCAGAACTGGAAGATCGCCGTGCTCCTGCGCACCGTCGCGCCGGAGCACCTGCAGGAGAAGTGGTTCAAGCGGCTCCTCGCCGACCCGCAGTTCCTGCTCGCCCACTGCTCCACCGAGCCGCGCGGCGCCTCCGACCGCTGGCTGCCCTACAACGTGCCGGAGGCCGGCATGACCACCCGCGCCGTCCGCGACGGCGACGAGTGGGTGATCAACGGCCGCAAGCAATTCGTCTCGAACGGCTACGACGCCGGGCTCTACGTGGTGAACTGCAACACCGACCCCACCGTCGGCATGCTGCAGGGCACGTCGAGCTTCCTCGTGCCGCGCGACACGCCGGGCCTCACCATCGTCCGCTGCAACGAGACGCTCGGCTGCCGCTACATGAACAACGGCGAGATGGTCTTCGAGGACATGCGCCTGCCGGCCGACCATCTCCTCGTCGAGAACCAGGCGATCGGCCGCCTCGGCGTCTACCACCGGCCGGGCAAGATCGTGCAGGCGGCGAAGAACCTCGGCGTCGGCATGCGCTGCCTGGAGGTCGCCTCCGACTACGTGCAGACCTACGTGCAGGGCGGCCGCATCCTCATCAAGCACCAGGCGGTGGCGCTGCGCATCGCCGACATGGCGGTGCGGCTCGAGGCCGTCCGCGGCATGGTCGAGCGCGCCGCCCACGCCGTCGACACCAAGGCGCCGAACGCCGACGTCCTCTGCAACATGGCGAAGGTGTTCGCGTCCGAAGAGGTGATGAAGGTCGCCATGCACTGCGTCGAGCTGCACGGCGGCAACGGCATGATGCTGGAGTTCGGCGTCGAGAAACTCTTCCGCGACGCGGCGATCTTCCTCCACATGGACGCCACCGTCGACATCTCGAAGTTCAAGATCGTCAAGGGGCTCTATCCGGCGACGGCGGGGAAGTATGCGGGGCCGGAGGGGTAGGCGGGGAGAGGGGCCTGTTGTCGGTCGCGGGATGTCATGCAACAGTTGTGAATTGATGACTCTGCCTGCTTAAGCTGTTTGGAGGCCGCCGTCTTGAGATGGCTGGCGTCTGCCATCGGCGGTGGCGGAGTCGACAGACGGCGCGAGCGGGCAAAGCTATGACTCCGGAACAGTTGCGCGCGATGACGATCGACGAGCGGAGATTGATGATCGCGCAGGCGGAAGCGCGCGCCATTGCAGCCTTTCCCTACGAGTGCATTGCCGTCCCCGGTCTTAAGGCGCTTGGCGAATGGAAGAGTCTGCGGGCGGCCGGGCGTTACACGCCTGTTATCGTCAGTTCGAAAGCCGAACTTGAGAGCATCGCTAAGCAATATAGCTCACAGAATTCGGATATTTTCCCTTGGCAGCAGGGTCCAGATCGCTCTGTTGGACAGATTCTTGAGGCAGCTGCATCGCTGCGGTGGCCGGAAGAATTGCTGCAAAGACGCATAAGCCTTGGAGAGCCAGCCGAATACCCACCCTTGGGGCGCGAAATGGCGCCGGCGGTTGAGAAAGATGGAATACCTCACGTTCTGTGGGATTCTCAGAACGGAGACATCCGAGATGAAGTCATTCTCATTCTCATTCCAACATCCAAAACATACGAAGTTCCTGCCTATCTGAAGTGGTCGGCGTATAATCTCTCCCCCTCGGTCGAATTTCACGTCGCCGCACTGAAACACTGGCATGAATGGCTCGGCGCGGAGCTTATCGGAATAGGAAGAGATTACTTGGAAGCTTTTGTCCGGAATCCACCGCTTACACTTCCACAAGCGATTGAAATTGCTAAGGAAGAGTACCTGTACTGCCCTGAAAATATCGGCGACAGCACCCTCTCAAGACGCGCAGCGGAGCTGATGGCCCGTCACTGGTGGTTCTTTTGGTGGGACTAAGAGAGGATTGCAGCCACGGTGCGTCGTACTGCCCTTCAGTCCACCGTCTCCACCAGATACCCCCGCGTCCGCGCAGCGAGGTCCGCCACCGTCTCCTCCGCCAGCAGGCTCGCGTCATAGGCGATCGTCGCCACCAGCCGGCCGTCGAGGATCGCCACGGAGACGTTCGGGTAGCGCTTGGCGAGCGCCGTCGCGTACTCGAAGCCTTCGAAGCGGACGGCTAGCAGCGGGAAGGCCGGCGCGATCGTCCCCATGTCGGAGATGTTGAGGGCGACCGGCGCCTCCCGCGCCGCGCCGAAGTTCTTCGGATAGGTGCGGTAGTCATAGAAGATCGTGCCGTCGGCGGTGCGGGCGTGGATGTCGTCGAACACCGCCCGGGCGACGGGGAGGAGCGCGGCCTCACGCCGGCCGGCCGCGTCGGCGGTGCCCACGCCGTCGATGCGCGTGACGTGGCCGGTGATCGCCGAGAACACGAGGCCCGGGTCGATGTGCGGCTCGAGCCGGCGGCGGAGGTCGATCGACGAGCGCATCAGGATGCTCGCCGCCGGCGCCGGCGCGAGGTCACGGATCGCCAGCGCGAAGGCGGCGACGAGCATCGCGTGGACGGAGACGCCGTGGCCGTGTGCCGCCGCCGCGATGTGCCGGGTATGCTCCGGCTCGATCACCAGCCGCTCCAGCCGGAACCGCCGCTCCGCCGGGCCGGCGATCCGCTCCGGCAGCGTCAGGAAGCTGCCCTTGAGGTCGAGCGCCGGCGCCGCGCCGGCCGGGTCGAGCCCGTGGGCGGCGAGGCCCGCATCCACCGCCGCGTCGATGTCGGGCGGGAAGGCCTGTTCTTCGCGCGGCGCGGCGACGCCGCGCAGGCGGCAGCAGGCGAGGTGGGCGAGGTGGGCGTGCAGGTCGACGAGGGCGGTGGCGTCGGTCACCGCGTGGGTGCTCAGAAGATAGATGTCGACCCCCTCCGCCGTCTCGGCGACGTGCGCCTCCCAGAGCCCGCGGGCAAGGTCGAGCCGCCGGGCGATGAGGGCCGCGTAGACCGCCTCCGGCGTGCTCCCCGCCGGAAGCCGGTGCAGCGGCAGCGGCGCCCCGGCCGGGCGCGGGGCGAAGTGCTCCTCCGCCACCGCCGCCCGCAGGATCGGGTAGCGGTCCTCGAGGTCGCCGAGCGCCGCGGCGACGACGGCGCCGGTGACCGGCCCGCCGCCCGGCGCCGGGGCGAGGCTGCTGCGGCTGATCACCTGCGTGCCGGTGGTGAGGTAGATGCGCTCGGTGGCGGAGGGGGCGCGGAAGCGGAGCATGGCGGGTCTTTCGGGCGGATGGCGGCGGACTTTAGCCGTCCCCGCCCGCGTTGGAACCGTCGCATCGCCGTGGTTAAGTCGGGGGGGAGAGCGGCGGCCGCCGCCGAACAGGGGAGCACGTCCGTTGAGCGTCTATGCGATCCGTCACGGCGAGACGGCCTGGAGCCTCTCCGGCCAGCACACCGGCACCACCGACATCCCGCTCACCGACAACGGCCGCAAGCTTGCCGAGAAGCTCCGGCCGGTGCTGGCGAAGCCCGACTTCAAGCTCGTCCTCGTCAGCCCGATGACGCGCGCCCGCGACACCTGCGAGATCGCCGGGCTGTCGGCGAAGGCCGAGGTCGACCCCGACCTGATGGAGTGGAACTACGGCGCCTACGAGGGCATCACCTCGGCCGAGATCCACAAGACGCGCCCCGGCTGGCAGGTGTTCCGCGACGGCGGCGGCCCCGGCGGCGAGAGCCCGGAGGAGGTCGCCGCGCGTGCCGACCGGGTCATCGCCCGGGCGCGGGCGGTCGAAGGGGACGTGGCGCTGTTCGCCCACGGCCACATCCTGCGCGTCGTCGCCGCCCGCTGGATCGGCCTGCCGGCCCAGGCGGGCGAGAACTTCCTCCTCGGCACCGGCACGCTCTGCATCCTCGGCGACTATCGCGGCACCCCCGCCATCGACGTCTGGAACGGTCCGCTCGCCTGACGGCCGCGCCGGACCGCCCCAGCCGCTTCCGAAAGAATTGAAGCGCCGTCGCCGCCGCGCGGGTCTATGGTGGCGCGCGGGGGAGAACGACGCGCGCCGGACGGCGCAGCGTCCGGCCGGGGGAAGAAGCGTCATGGTGGCAGGTCGACCCGCGTCGGCGCGCGGCGGCGCGCGCTCCGCTGTCCTCGTGGCCCTCGTTCTCGCGGGAGCCGGCGGGCCGTTCGCCCTCGCCGGGCCCGCCCGGGCCGAGGCGCTGCCCGACTTCATCGGCCCGATCTGCACGACGCCGGCCGCCGAGGCCGGCGCGCCGCTCTCCGCCGGCGGGGCACTCGCCTTCCTCTCCACCGCCCGCGCCGAGACGCCCACGCCCGCCGCCGCGCCGGCGCCCGTCGTCGATCCCGCCGTCCGCCAGCCCTACCGCGAGCCCGTCGTGCTCGCGAGCGAGGGCGGCGTGCTCGAGGTGCGGCTCGTCGCCCGCCAGAGCGAGGCGATCCTCGACACCGTCGCGACGCCGGTGAAGAACTTCCTCCTCTACGACTACGAGCTCGTCCGCGGCACCGCCTCGAACGGCGAGCGCACCGGCACCCGCCAGTATCCGGCGCCGACCCTGCAGGTCTTCCCGGGCGAGAAGCTCGTCGTGCACATGGAGAACGCCCTCTCGGGCCTTTCCATCCGCGACTTCTTCAACCCGCAATACTCCCCCGTCGGCGGCTTCGTGCCGCTCTATCCGCCCCAGCTGCCGGCCGCGCCGATCAACCTGCACACCCACGGCCTGCACGTCAGCCCGAAGGGCAATTCCGACAACGTGCTCCTCTACCTGCCGCCGGGCACGCAGAATACCTACGTCTACGACATCCCCACCTCGATGCCGCAGGGCCTCTACTGGTACCACCCGCACCTGCACGGCCTCACCTCGCCGCAGGTCTACATGGGCCTTGCCGGCATGCTCGCCATCGGCCGCACCGACGGCGGCCTGCCGGTGGTCACCGAGCGCTCGATCCCGGTCCGCAACCTCGCCCTCCAGTACAACTACGTCGCCGGCCGGGCGATCGGCCGGGCCGAGCTCAACAACACCTCCTGGCCGATGTGGATGAGCACCATCGTGCCGCCGAAGCCGGGCGAGCTCGAGGAGGGCACCTACCGGCCGCTCCTCACCCCCACCGGCTTCGAGGACTGGGACGCCGGCGCGAAGACCTTCACCGTCTGGTATGCCGGGCCGCTGTCGATCAACAACAAGCGCGCCTTCTTCTCCAACATCCCGAGCAACCTGCAGCGCTTCACCGCGAAGGGCGACGACCGCAGCCTCGACATCCCGCCGAAGCCCGACCTGCCGGACCACCAGCGCGACATCCAGTTCACCGTGAACGGCCTCTTCCAGCCGGAGCTGACGACGAAGCCCGGCCAGACCGAGATCTGGGTGCTCGCCAACATCTCCGACCTCGCCTACGTCACCGTGCGCCTGACCGAGACCGCCACCGGCCGCCACCCGCCGATCGCCATCGTCGGCCAGGACGGCAACCCCTATCCGGCCGTCCACTATCCCGACACCGACGGCGGCACGCGCCTCGAGATCCCGCCGGCGAGCCGCTTCGCCATCGCCGTGACGATGCCGGCGGAGGGCGACCTCGTCCTCGAGATGCCGCCGCTTGGCTACGGCGCCAAGGCGCTCACCGCGCCGGGCGTCGTCTACACCAACACCGGCACCGACAAGGTGCCGGCGGTGCTCGGCAACCTCACGGTGGAGGCGAGCGCCATCAGCTATTTCGACGGCTTCTTCAGCTTCCCGAGCCAGGTGCTGATGCGCGTCCGCCCGGGCGAGGGGCGGGGGGAGACGACCCCCTTCGCCGAAGGCCAGGACCTCGGCGCCTTCACCTCCTTCGACGACGTCGCCGACGTCACCCCCGACGTGACGCGCGACATTTCGATCGTCGGCGGCTTCCTCAACGACATGGCGAGCAAGGACGACCCGAAGGCCTTCATCTATTCCTTCGACGGCGGCTCCTTCCCCTACGTGCCGCTGCTGCAGCCGCGGCTCGGCTCCGTCGAGGAGTGGCGCTTCACCAACTACAACAACGACGAGCACCCCATCCACGTCCACGTCAACGACTTCCAGGTCGTCGACAACTACGACCCGACCGTTGGCCTGCGCACCGGCCCGGACCGCTTCGGCGTCGACAACATCAACGTCGCCGCACCGACGATGGGCTCGGAGGAATCCGTGGTGGAGCCCGGCTTCCTGTCGCTGCGCACGCGCTTCGAGGAATACACCGGCGTCTTCGTCATGCACTGCCACCGCCTCAACCACGAGGACAACGGCCTGATGATGCTCGTCAGCATCATCCCGGCGGTGTCGAGCTACGCCGTCGCCGTGCCGGGCGGGGAGGGGACGGCCGCGACCGTCCGCCTCCTCGACGGCGCCGACAACCGGCCGCTCGCCACCGTCACGCCCTTCCCGGGCCGCGCAGCCCTCGTCTCCACCGCCATGGGCGACGTCGACGACGACGGCATCCTCGACCTCGTCGTCGGCTCCGGCCCGGACGGCCCGGCCGAGGTCGCCGTCTTCTCCGGCGCCGCCCGCGACGGCCGCGGCGCCTTCGAGACGGAACTCGCCCGCTTCGCCCCCTTCGGCGCGGAGGCGACCGGCGGCGTCGCCGTCGCCGCCGCCGCCATCGACGGCGGCTCGGCGGACAACATCGTCGTCGCCTCCGGCCCCGGACGGCCGAGCGAGGTCCGCGTCTACGGCGGCGCCCTGCCGGCCCCCGGCGCCGAGCCGCCGCTGTTCTCGAGCTTCGCCCCCTATCCGGGCGACACCTCGGGCGTCACCCTCGCCACCGGCCTCACCGACTTTGCGACCGGCCGCTTCTCGATCGTCACCGCCCCCGGGCCGGGCGTCGCCACCGAGATCCGCGTGTTCGCCTTCCCCCTCCTCACCGTCACCGATCCCGTCGCGATGGCGAGCCAGGCCGGCCACGTCGCCGTGCCGCCGGCGGGGGTGCCGCGCCGCACCGCCGCTTTCAAGCCGTTCGGCGAGGCCTATGCCGGCGGCGTCTCGCTCGCCACCGGCTGGTTCGCCGGCGAGTTCGGCGGCACCGAGCGCATCGTCGCCGGCCAGCGCGACGGCGGGGCGGTGAAGGTGTTCACCTCCGGCTCCGCCCTCGACGGCGGCCCCGCGCTCTACCTCCACAGCCCGCTCGAACACGGCCACGACCCGGAGTTCCGCGAGATGGCCGGCTTCACGCCGTTTTCCGGCGGCGGCGCGGTCACCGTCGCCGCCACCAGCACGACGACGGGCGCCGACCTCCTCGTCGCCGGCACCGGCGCCGACGGCAAGGCGCGCCTCGCCCGCTACGGCTTCTCCCGCCCGGCACCGGACGCCCGCACGCTCGAGGCCGTGATGCTCGGCGAGACGGCCCCCGCCGAGGCCGGCGCCTACGGCCTCGGCGGCGACTGACGCCGCTGGCCGCCGGCGGGGGAGCCGGCGCTGGCCGCCGGCTCGCCACGCCACGCTGCTGCAACGCTGCGTCGCTCCGGTGGGGCGGCGTCCGGCCGGGCGTTGCTTGACGCTCCGCCCCGCCGCCCCTACCGTTCCCGAAGGTATACGTGCGTGAAGCCGTGCATACGGCAAGACGAGCGCGGCGCCGCCGGCCGGGGGCCGGACGAGCCGCCGCCGAACGGGAACTGGGAGGAGCGGGCATGGCCCTGGTGATCGATTCCGCCACCGTCGCCGACGAGGATCTCGGCTCCGGCGCGAGCAAGCGCCGGCTGTTCGACACGACGATCGACAAGAGCGCGCGCACTATCGTCGACCGCATCGCCCTCACGGCGAACGGCAGCGTCCGCCTCAAGGTGCCCTCGAAGGGCGTCACCTACGTGCAGGTGCTCTCCGGCGCGGTGTCGCTGAAGGCGCCGGACGGCGTCCACGGCCTCGAAGACCGCCACGTCGTCTTCCTGCCGCCGGACTTCGAGGTGACCGTGCGCGCCTCCACCCGCGCGACGCTGCTCGTCTGCGAGGTGCCCGACGCCGTCGCCCTCGATCCGGACTACGCCAACCACCCGGCGGAGTTCCGCGTCATCGACTGGAAGGACGAGCCGCTGCTCGACAGCGTCCACGACGCCCGCAAGCGCATCTATCTCGCCACGCCGAAGCTCTTCGGCAGCAAGGCGATCAAGGCGGAGATGATCATCTATCCGCCGGTGACCTCGGGCGCCAACCACTACCACGAGGGCGCCGACCACTTCATGTACTTCACCGCCGGCAGCGGCACCGCCTTCGCCAACGAGGCGCCGGTGCGCGTCAAGGAAGGCGATCTGATCTATTTCCCCGACGGCGAGCGCCACTACCTCACCTCCGACGACGGCAACGGCGACATGATCTTCGTCGAGTTCTTCACGCCGGGAAGCTACGAGACGGTGTGGGTGAACGCGAAGGCCTGTTCCTGGGCGCCGACCGGCAAGAACATCCGCGGTGAGACCGCCTCCCGCGAGATCAAGGCCCACAGCGGCAGCCTGGTGCCGGAAGACGTCTGAGGGCGGCCGGCGGCCGGCAGTCGGCAATAGGCAGTAGGGTCAACCGGAACTCTGCGCGAACCCTCCCCCCTCGCGGGGGAGGGCAGGGAGGGGGGCCGCCGCACGCAGTGCGGCGGTACGACGCCCGAGACTGCCGATCCGCCGCCCGCCGGCCCCCTACACCCCCCACACACCCCACCCCGCCCTCGTGACGACCCCCATCGCCTCGTGACATCATCGCGTCGCAGCCGGCGTGGCTTCGTGTCCCGCTGGCACGTCGGTGCACGCCTTCCTCCGCGCCGGCGCCACCCCCGAAAGGACACGCGATGAGCTTCGTCAAATCCGGCGACGGCACCGAGATCTTCTACAAGGACTGGGGTCCGAAGACGTCCCAGCCGATCGTCTTCCACCACGGCTGGCCGCTGTCGGGCGACGACTGGGACGCCCAGATGCTGTTCTTCCTCAAGCACGGCTACCGCGTCGTCGCCCACGACCGGCGCGGCCACGGCCGCTCGGCGCAGGTGTGGGACGGTCACGACATGGACCACTACGCCGCCGACGTCGCCGCCGTCGTCCAGCACCTCGATCTCCGCGACGCCATCCACATCGGCCACTCCACCGGCGGTGGCGAGGTCACCCGCTACGTCGCCCGCCACGGCCAGGGCCGCGTGGCGAAGGCCGTGCTGATCGGCGCCGTGCCGCCCCTGATGCTGAAGACCGAGGCGAACCCCGGCGGCCTGCCGCTCGAGGTGTTCGACGGCTTCCGCGCCGCCCTCGCCGCCAACCGCGCCCAGTTCTACCTCGACGTCGCGAGCGGCCCCTTCTACGGCTACAACCGCCCGGGCGCCGAGCCCTCGCAGGGCGTCATCCGCAACTGGTGGCGCCAGGGCATGGAAGGCGGTGCGAAGGCGCACTACGACGGCATCAAGGCCTTCTCGGAGACCGACTTCACCGAGGACCTGAAGTCGATCGACGTGCCGACCCTCGTCCTGCACGGAGACGACGACCAGATCGTCCCGATCGCCGACTCGGCGCTCCTCTCGGTGAAGCTCCTGAAGCACGGCACCCTGAAGGTCCACGAGGGCTTCTCGCACGGCATGTGCACCGTGAACGCCGACGTCATCAACGAGGACCTCCTGACCTTCGTGAAGGGGTGAGGCAGCGACCTCTGCCACCCTCCCCTTGAGGGGGAGGGTCGGCGACCATGAGGTCGCCGGGGTGGGGTGGCGCCGCCGGGAGGCGGCGGAAAGACGCCGGGGTGGGGTGGCGCCGCCGGGAGGCGGCGGAAAGAGTCGCGGCGGTCGCAAGGAGCGAGTCAGGCGCGGGCTCCCGCCCGCGGTCACCCCGCCCGGCCGCGCTCCGCGCGACGACCCGCCCCCTCGAGGGGCGGGTGACTCGAGCAAGACAGGGCAGGCCCCCCCATGAAAGCCGTCACCCTCGCCAAATCCCCCGACCCCGTCCTCGTCCTCGCCGACGTCGCCGACCCCGTCCCCGCGGCCGGCGAGGCGCTCGTCCGGGTCGAGGCGTTCTCGCTCAATCTCGGCGAGGTGCGGCGCGGCTACACGATGGCGGCGGCGGGGTGGCGGCCCGGGTGGGACTTCGCCGGCACCGTCGAGCGGGCGGCGGCGGACGGCTCCGGCCCGAAGGCGGGCACCCGCGTCGTCGGCTTCCTCGAGGAGGCGGCCTGGGCGGAGCGCCTCGCCGTGCCGGTCCGGGCGCTCGCCGCGCTTCCCGCCACCGTCACGATCGCCGAGGCCGCGTGCCTGCCCGTCGCCGGGCTCACCGCCCTGTTCGCGCTCGAGCGCGCCGGCCCGCTGCTCGGCCGGCGGGTGCTCGTTTCGGGCGCCTCCGGCGGCGTCGGCCACTTCGCCCTGCAGCTGGCGCGGGCCGGCGGGGCCCACGTCGTCGCCGCGGTGCGCCGGCCGGAACTCGCCGAGGCGGCCGAGGAGGACGGCGCCCACGCCGTCGTCGACGACGCAACCCTCGCGGCGGCGTCCGCCCACGGCCCCTTCGATGTGATCCTCGAATCCGTCGGCGGCGTCGCCCTCGCGAATGCCCTGTCCATGCTGACGCGCACCGGCGTCTGCGTCACCTACGGCAACTCCTCGCGCACCGACGCGCCGGTCGACGCCGGCCGCTTCTACCTCACCGGGCGGCCGCGCCTCGAAGGCCTCTACGTCCTGTCGGAGCTGCGCAACGTTCCGCCGTCGGAGGGGCTTTCGCGCCTCGCCCGCCTCGTTGCCGACGGCCGCCTGAAGCCCCGCATCACGCTCGAAGCGCCGTGGACGGACATCGAGCGCGCCGCCCGCGCCCTCATCGACCGCCAGGTCGCCGGCAAGGCGGTGCTCAGGATCGGGTGAGGGCTGCGAGCCGTCCTCACGCCGCCCCGGCGATCTCCGCGAGCGTGACCCGCGTCAGGCCGGCGGAGAGGATGTCGCGCTCCACCTGCGCGGCCGACATCGCCGCGCCGAACAGGTAGCCCTGGGCGGCCGTGCAGCCCGCCTCGGTGAGGAAGCCCGCCTGGTCCTCCGTCTCGACGCCCTCGGCCACCACCTCGATGTCGAGGTTGGCGGCGAGCTCGATCATCGCCCGGACGATCACGGCGCTCGCCGGCCGCCGGTGGACGTCGCGCAGGAACGAGCGGTCGATCTTGATGACGTCGATCGGAAAGTCGCGCAGGTGCGTCAGCGAGGCGTAGCCGGTGCCGAAGTCGTCGAGGGCGATGGCGACGCCGGCGTCGTGCAGGTGCCCGAGGATGGCGCCGACATGGCCCGTGTCCTCGCCGAGCAGGATCGTCTCGGTCACCTCGAGCTTCAGGGCCGACGGCGGGATGTCGAGCCGGGCGAGCCGGTGCAGCACCCGCTCGGCGAAGCCGGCGGTCTTGAAGTAGTACTCGGAGACGTTGACGCTGATGCGCCCCGCCGGCAGGCCGATCGCACGCCAGCGGGCGACGTCGGCGGTGGCGAGGGCGAACATCTGGTCGTCGATCTGCCGGGCGCTCTCCGGGTCGTCGAAGGCCCGCCAGAAGACGCTCGGGCCGCAGACGCCGTTCGGCCCCTCGATGCGGGCGAGCGCCTCGAAGCCGATCGGCGCGCGGTCTTCGAGGCGCACCATCGGCTGGTAGTAGGGGGCGATCCGCCCCTCCGTGCCGGCGTGGCGGACGAGCTCGACGGCGGCGCGGCGCTGGTCGAAGAGCTCGCCGAGCTCGCGGGTGAAGAACCCGGTGGTGCCGCGGCCGGTCTTCTTCACCTGGTAGAGGGCGACGTCGGCGCACCGGTGCAGGTCGTCGGCCGTCGCCGCGTCGGCGGGATAGCGGGCGATGCCGATCGAGCCCGACAGGAACAGCCGGCTGCCGTCGACCGGGATGGGCCGGCGCACCTGCGCGGCGATCTCGCCGGCGACGCCCGTCAGCGAGGCCTCGTCGTCGCTGTCGATCACCGCGGCGAACTCGTCGGAGCCGAGGCGGGCGACGAAGGTCTCCTCGCCCGCGGCGGCGGCGAAGCGCTCGGCGACGGTGCGGATCACCTCGTCGCCGGCCCGGTGGCCGAGGCTGTCGTTCACCTCCTTGAAGGCGTCGAGGTCGAGGATGAGGAGGCCGAGGCCGCGCTCCGCCTTCCCGGCGGCCACGATCGCCTCGGCGAGGCGATCGAGGAAGCGCGAGCGGTTGGCGAGCCCGGTGAGGCCGTCGACGTTCACCGCCCGCCACAGCCGCTGCATGGCCTCGTGTTCGGCGCTGACGTCGCGGGCGACGCCGACGAGGCGGCGCGGCGCGCCGTTCTCCATCTCCACCTCGCCCATGGTGCGGACGCGCTTGCGCCGCCCGCGGGCCGTGACGACGTCGAAGTCGAAGTCGAAGGTCTTCTCGCCGATCAGCGCCTCGGCGATCTTGCGCTCGGCGATCTGCCGCCCCTCCGCCGGCAGGCAGGCGAGGTTGCGCTCGAGGTCGAAGCGGGTGCTCTCCTCGAGGTCGTAGATGGCGTAGAAGCCGGAGGAGCCGGTGAGGCCCTCCGTGTGCAGGTCGAGCCGCCAGGCGCCGATCGAGGCGATCGTCTCGATCTGCTTGAGGTAGAGGGCGTGGCTCGCCGCCTCGCGGCGCCGCTCGTCCGCCTCCTCGGCCGCCCGTGCCACCTGCCGCGCCGCCTGGTGGCCGGCGAGGAGGGCCTCGGCGAGTGCGCCGAGGTCGGCGAGGCGCCGGACCTGGTCCTCCGTCGGCCGGAGCGGATGGCGGCCGAGCACGCAGAGCGTGCCGACATTGTGGACGCCGTCGAGGGCGAGCGGCACGCCGGCATAGAAGCGCAGCCTGGGGCCCGCCGCCACGAAGGGGTTGTCGCGCCAGGTCGGATCGGCGGCCGCATCGGGAATGATGAGCGCTTCGCGGCCGAGGATGGTCTGCCGGCAGAAGGAGAAGCGCCGGGGAACGGTGGCGGCCGCGAGGCCAGGGTGGGCCTTGAACCAGAGACGGTGGCTGTCGACCAGCGTCACGAGGCCGATCGGCACGCCGAAGAGGTCGGCGGCGAGCCGCGCCACCGCATCGAAGGCCGGGCTCCCGTCAGTGTCGAGGATTTCGAGTTCCCGGAGCGCCGCGATCCTGCGGGGCTCGTCGTCCGGCTCCCTGTGCGACATGCGGCCGGCTTCCCTTCGCCAACGCTTCTCGCCGGCCGCCGCGCGCCCTGGCGCGCCGCCGGTCATTCGACACACCACCCCCGTGGTGTCCGTGGACCCGTCCTGCCGGCCCGTCACCGGCGTCTCAGTACCGAGTCTCGGCCCGCTCGCTTGCGCCAGACTTGCACGAGGGGGGCGAGCATCCTCTTTTGCGCGAAGGATCGGGCGCCCGATGGCGTATGAGAGAAAATTGCCCGCCAGGGAGGCGGGGATCGAGAAGGAGACGTGAGATGTTCGTTCGGAGCCTCGCCGCCGTGGCGGTCGCCGCCGCTGGCGCCGCTCTTGCCGCCGCCGCCCCGGTGCCGGCCACCGCCGCCGTCGTCTACTGCACCGGCCCCGGCTATCCCGTCGGCTGCGTCGTCCGTCCGGGCGGCGTCGTCGTCGCCCCGGCCCCGGTGGTGGTTGCGCCGCGTCCCGTCGTGGTCGCCCCGCGGGCGACCGTCGGCGTCGGTGCCCCGGGCGTCGGCGTCCGTCCCGGTGTCGGCGTCGGCCGCCCCGGCGTCGGCGTCAACCGCGGTGGCCCGGTCAACCGCGTCGGCGTCCGCTGACGCGAGGCCTGGGAGGCCTGCCGCTCGCAACCTGCTGGTGAGGCGTTGACCGAGCGGTACGCCATTTGCAACCTGTGAAAGCGTTCCGGGCGCCTCGGCGGCCGTCGCGCACCCGCCATGCGGGTGCGGACGGTTGTGCGCGGCCGCTCCGGCCGGTGCACCCAATCGTCGATCCAACGGGGACTTGAACAGGCATGTCTACTTTCGTCGCTGCGAACGCCTATCTGCTGAACGGCACCGATCCGGACTTCACGGTCTCTACTCTCTACGGATCCGGCACCTACACGTGCGTGGACTCGGAGAGCGACACGACGTTCGAGGCCGGCGACACCGTCGTCGTCAATGGTCCGGGTTCCCCCACCGTGAGTTTCGCGTACGTGGGCGCCTTCGAGGGCGGGTGGATCGGCGTCGTCGGCGGCACCTATATCCTGTTCACGAACGAAACCTATGCGGACGGCTCTACCATCACCGCCTTGTCCGCAGCCTTCACCACGTGCTTCCTCGCCGGCACCCGCATCGCGACGCCGGAGGGCGAGCGGCCGGTCGAGACGCTGTCGATCGGTGATCTCGTGCTCGGCGCCGACGGCCGGGCCCGTCCGGTGCGCTGGATCGGCCGGCAGACGGTCGTCGCCGTGTTCGCCGACCCCCAGCTGAACTTCCCCATCCGCGTCACGGCCGGGGCGCTTGCCGAGAACACGCCCGCGCGCGACCTTCTCGTCTCGCCGGACCACGCCCTCCTCGTCGACGGCCTGCTCGTCCAGGCGGCCGCCCTCGTCGACGGCCTCGCCGTCCGCCACGAGCCGGCCCCGGCCGAGCGCTTCACCTGGTACCACATCGAGCTCGAGGACCACGCGCTGGTGCTCGCCGAGGGCACCCCGGCCGAGACCTACGTCGACCACGTGACGCGCCGCCGCTTCGACAACTACGCCGAATACGCCGCGCTCTACGGCGACGCGGCGCCGTCCATCGCCGAGCTGCCGCTGCCGCGGGTGAAGTCCGCCCGCCAGCTGCCGGCGGCCGTCCGCGCCCGCCTCGACGCCCGCGCCGCCGCCCTCGCGCCCGTCACAGAGGCCGCCTGAGCCGCGCCGCCTGATCGGCGCGCCCCGCGCCGGCCAATCGAAATCCCCCGGCGCCCTTGCGGCGCCGGGCACTGGCGGCGGCCATGGCCGCCGCCGACCGCCTCTACTCCCGGCGGCCGGGGCCGCCGCCACCTGCCCTCTACTGCGCCGCCGCGAAAACCTCGGCCGTCGCCGGCACCGTCGCGACCGGCTTCGCCTTGTCCTTCTGCCGCGCCTTCAGGAGCCGCTTCAGCGCCTTGTTGGTGTCGGGCAGCGGCCCGATCTCGGCGCTGCCGGCGCGCACCTGGCCCGTCTTCACGAGCGCCTGGCGCATCTCCTTCGGCGTCGCCACGGCGAGCCGCTTGCCCTTCAGCGCGCCCTGGATCATCGCCACCGCCCCGGTGACGATCGGCGAGGCCGAGGACGTGCCGCCGAAGCTGCCGGTGTATTCCTTGCGCCGCGAACCGGTGTCGAAGAGGTCGCCGTAGCCGGTCGTCGCCACCTGCTCGCCCCAGCCCTGCACGTCGACGCGCGAGCCGAAGCTCGAGAACGACATCCGCGCCCCCGTCGCCGCCGAGCCGGCGCCGACGATGATCGCCCCCGAGTCGCGCCGCGCCCGGTCGAACTTGCGCCGGCACGCCGGCCCGTCGAGGTTCACCGCGCCGTTGCCGGCCGCCTGGACGACCACGATCCCCTTTGCCGTCGCCGCCTTGATGGCATCGAAGTTCGCCTGGAAGAACTCCACCGGCCCGCAGCCCACCTGGTCCTCGCCGCAGGTGCCGCCGCACACCGCGGTCTGCTGCTCGATCAGGATGACGTCGCCCTTCTTCAGGGCCCCCGTCGCAACCCCGATGGCGAAGGCGACGTCGTAGCCGCCCTCCACCGTGGCGGCCGGCGACACCTTGATCCTCGCCTTCGGGGTGAGGCCGGTGACGCCCTTGCCGTTGTCGCGGGCCGCGAGGATGCCGAGCACCGCCGTGCCGTGGTTGGTGTCGTCGAAGAAGTCGAACGGCGTGCGGGTCCCGAGGGTCGCCGTCTCCTTGTCGAGCTTCAGGTCCTCGTGGGCGAACAGCCACGAATACTCCACGTCGACGATGGTGACGTTCTTGCCGTCGCCGCCCGGGTGGGACAGCGTGTCGAGCCGGCCGATGCCGGCGCCCGGCGGCTGCGCGTAACCCTGCTGGCCGGAGAAGTCCGGCGTCGCCGGCGGCGGGCTCGGGGCCGGCTGCGGCTCGGCGATCTCGACGAAGGACAGCGTGTTCAGCCGCGCCGCGAACGCCGCCGCCCCGAGCGACCCGGTCACCGGCACCACATAGTAGTTGTTGAGGTCGGCGAGGGCCTCGCCGCTCTCCGCCTCGCTCGCCGCCCGCTCGGCGTCGAGCGCCGCCACGTCGCGGGCGTGCAGGCGCCGGAAGTCGGTGAGCGACACGCCGGCCGCGGCGAGCACCTCGCGCAGCGCCTTGTCCTCCACGGAGGAGAGCCCGCGGGTGCGCCCGGCCTCGATGCGCACCTTGATCCCGTCGGCGAACTTCACGACCACGCGTCCGGTGGTGGGCACCGCCTGCATCTCGGCGAGGCTCGGCTTGTCCGGCACGGCCCGCGGCGCGAGCGGCGTCTCGGCGAGGGCCGGCCAGGCGGCGAGCGTCGCCGCCGCCAGAAGGGCGGCGATCGCCGCGCGGGTCGGGTGTCCGGTCGTCATCGCAGTCCCCCAGTCTCAGGCGGGCCGCGCCGCCTCCGGCGATCGTCCCCGCCGCCGGTCACGCCGGCCGTTGTTTCCCCTCGCGTTCTCCTAGGTCGTGCGCGCGGCCGTGTCGACCGCCGGGGGAGAGCGGGCCGGTCCGTCCGCCACCCCCGCGTTCACGATCGCATCAGCGCCGCCCCCCGCGCCACGGCGACGACCCGCTCCCCGCCATTGCCGCGTCGCAATCGCGCTCCACATGCAAAGGTCCCGGCGCGGCGTCGGAACCCTTCGCCAGCCCCGCCTCTTCTGCGTGTCCGGTGCCGCCGCCCGCCCGCGGCCTGCGCCGCCCCGGGCGAGCGCCCTCCGCCTCAGGACTTCGGCCATGTTCTCCTTCTTCGAGCGGCGCATCGACTGGCGCCGCCCCCCGGACGGTCCGCCGCCGGAGGGCCTTGCCGCCTTCTACTGGCACTTCGCCCGCCAGGCCTGGCCGTGGTTCGCCCTCCTGATGCTCGCCGGCCTCCTCGTCACCCTCGTTGAGGTGTCGATGTTCGCCTATGTCGGCGACCTCGTGGACATCCTCGGGGCGACGACGCCCGACCGGCTCCTCGCCGACCACGGGGCGCTGCTCGCCTGGATGCTGTTCGTCGTGCTCGTCGCCCGGCCGGCGGTGAACTTCTTCCACGACCTCATCGTCCGCCAGACGATCATCCCGCCGTTCACGGCCCTCGTGCGCTGGCAGTCGCACCGCCACGTTTCGCGCCAGAGCCTGTCGTTCTTCCAGAACGACTTCGCCGGCCGGATCGCGAGCCGCGTCATGCAGACGGCGCCCGCCCTCCGGGCCTCCGTCATCGAGTCCCTCGACGGCGTCTGGTACGCGACCCTCTACGCCCTCTCCGCCCTCGTCCTCTTCGCCGATGCGGACCTTTACCTCGCGATCCCGCTGTTCCTGTGGATCGTCGGCTACGGCTTCGCCCTCCGGGCCTTCGTGCCGCGCCTCAAGGGCCTGTCGAAGGAGCTCTCCGAGCGCCACTCGCTCCTCACCGGCCGCATCGTCGACGGCTACACCAACGTCATGACGGTGAAGCTCTTCGCCCATGCCGAGCGCGAGGACGCCTATGTGGAGGAGGCGATCGACGAGCACGTCGCCGCCTACCGCCGGCAGCTGCGCACCATCACCACGATGGTGATGACCGTCACCACCTTGAACTCCCTGCTCCTCGCCGGCACCGGCATCATGGCGGTGGTGCTGTGGTCGAACGGCCTCGTCAGCCTCGGCGCCATCGCGCTCTCCACCGGCCTCTCCATCCGCATCGTCAACATGGCCGGCTGGATCATGTGGGAGGTGACGGGGATCTTCGAGAACATCGGCTCGGTGCAGGAGGGCATGATGACGATCGCCCGCCCGCTCACCGTGGTCGACGCCCCCGCCGCCCGCCCGCTCGCCGTGCCGCGCGGCGAGGTGCGCTTCGAAGGCGTGCGCTTCCACTATGGCAAGGGCTCGGGCGTCTTCGACAACCTCAACCTTTCCGTCGCCCCCGGCGAGCGCGTCGGCCTCGTCGGCCGCTCCGGCGCCGGCAAGTCCACCCTCGTCGGCCTGATGCTGCGCTTCCACGACCTCGAGGGCGGCCGCATCCTCATCGACGGCCAGGACATCGCCGGGGTCACGCAGGAATCCTTGCGCGCCGCCATCGGCGTCGTCACCCAGGACACCTCGCTCCTGCACCGCTCGGTCGCCGACAACGTCCGCTACGGCCACCCGGACGCCGCCGAGCCGGCGATCCGCGCCGCGCTTTCCCGCGCCCACGCGGCGGACTTCGTCGAGGGCCTCGTCGACCCGAAGGGCAACACGGGGCTCGAGGCCCAGGTGGGCGAGCGCGGCGTCAAGCTCTCCGGCGGCCAGCGCCAGCGCATCGCCATCGCCCGGGTGCTCCTCAAGGACGCGCCGATCCTGGTGCTCGACGAGGCGACGAGCGCGCTCGATTCGGAGGTCGAGGCGGCGATCCAGGACGAGCTCGACACCTTGATGGCCGGCAAGACGGTGATTGCCATCGCCCACCGCCTCTCCACCATCGCCCGCATGGACCGCCTCGTCGTCATGGACGAGGGCCGCATCGTCGAGACCGGCACCCACGAGGAGCTGATCCGGCGGGGCGGGCTCTACGCCGACCTGTGGTCAAGGCAGAGCGGCGGGTTTCTGGGGGAGACGGAACAGGCGCTCAGGGCAGGGTAGGGGGAGGATCAGCTGTCTTCAGAGAAAAAATCCTCGTCAAGCCGCTTGAACTGGATCTCCTTGTAGATTCTGACCCCGACGTTATGCTCGATCATCAGTTCTGCTAGCTGGCTGCCCTCGATCAGAATGACGCGTTGCGCAAGATGCCGAACGAATTCTTTTGCGCCAGGGCTAAATGAAGAAGTGGTCACGAACACGCCTTTACTGGCTCCTAGGCCCACCAAACTGCCAACAAAAGCTTGCACATCCTGCCGGCCAATCTTGTTTTCAGACGCATACCGTTTAGCTTGGACATAAACTCGATCTAGACCTAGTCGGTCTTCATTAATGACGCCGTCAACGCCGCCATCGCCTGTGCGGCCGAGTTGCTGTGCCGCATCTTTGTGAGAGCCGCCGTAATTCATGGAGACAAGGAGATTAACAATCAGTTGTTCGAAGAATGACGGAGAATTTTGTAATATCCTGTCTAGAATTTCTGTCGACAGGGCGGATTGTAAGGCAGTATGCGCAGTCTCGATTTGCTCTTCTGGAGTTTTTGCTGGAGTGGGTGGCTCCGCTGTTGCCGGAGCAACGCTGCCCCTCCCGAGGCCGGCTTCGGAATCCAGCGATTCGCTGCTTTTGTAAAATTCTCGAAACGCAGGATATCGCAAAAGTGTATTTACGTCGATCCGCTCTGGCTGAGTTGCAAGCAAGGCGCGTCCGGTCTCGCTGGCAATGAAATAACCTCTTCTCGGTAACTCCAAGAGGCCTGCCTTGGCCATGTAGAACTTGGCCCAATGCAATCTGTTGTGCAGGATTCTCTGCTTTCCGGATGGTAGCAACGCCTCGCGTTCGGCATCATTAAGGGAATATTCCTTCGCGATCATGTCCTCTATGTCCGGAATCCGCCTTTCAGAAGCGGCGGCAGATTTCAGTACCGGCAACATGAGCGATTGATAGTCTGGAATCGTCAACGCCTTGATCTCCGGATCACACGTCCAGTCTTCGACTGCAGCGGAATTCACTCTGGAGTGATCGACAGCGATGTTCAAGCTGGCAGCTCAACGATGGATCCCGAGAAGTGGTTGCTAAAGGGCTGGCGCACGCACCACCCGGCCTTCGACCGGCAGTGGCGGCAACGCCTACCACTGGAGATCGCGCTGCCTCCCCTCTTGTAGGGGAGGTGGCCGGCGCAGCCGGCCGGTGGGGTCCGCCGCGCGCGAGCGCGGCGGTGCGACGCCGGAGGTCGTCGCTGCGCCCCGCCCCGCATCCCTTCTCCCGCGCGAGCGGGAGAAGGTCCCGGCAGGGGGATGAGGGCCGCGCCGCGAAGCGGTGCGGAACCTCCCCGGAGGCGCGCTCGATGCCGCGCCTTCTCCCGACCTCTCCGAAGTCATTCCCGGCCTTGTGCCGGGAACCCATGCGACGCCGCAGCGAGTGGAGCGGTGGCGGCGGGCGCCGTGTGTGCGGAAACGGGTAGGTTCCCGGCACAAGGCCGGGAATGACCCCGGGGAGAGGGACGGCGCGAACGGCAGGAGGGAACCGGACCGGACCTTCTCGCGCCCGCCCCCTAACGATCGGCTGACGGTGTTCGACTGCCCAATACCAACTGGCCACCGCCAAACGCCCCACCCCACTGCCCATTACCCACTGCCGACTGCCGACTGCCCATTGCCGACTGCCGAACAGCAGCACTCCCAAACCGCGCAATAGGAATAAAACCCTTGACACGGACACCATCCCCATCCGCACTCCTCCCGTCCGCCCGGAGGGGCGCAGCCGGGGGCGTACCGGTTTCCCGCGGGGTGGACGGCGGTGACCCGCGGCTGGAGGAGACGCGCAAACTCCTTCCTCGGGGGGATCGTGGGTAAAGCCTTCCGCCGCCACCACGAGCGGCGTCCCGGGCCTCCGCGAGGGCGGAGGCAGCCACGTCCTGACACGGGCGTAGCCAGGGAGTAGCGCCTGCGGCGACCAAGGCGAGGAAAGTGCGCCGGCCCGCAGACCGCCAGGGAGAGCACCGGGACCCAGGCAACACCGCACACACGGGGCGCCGCAAGGCGCGGGCGTCGCAAGACGCCCTGCGGCGGAGCGTACATCCGCCGCCACCATAAGGATTGCGCCGACCGGCGCCCCGTCCCCTCCA